>WLWD01002701.1_pt1 | contig 71083 bp, 57 predicted proteins | sample 6712731 | NCBI WGS metagenome assembly WLWD01 (sample SAMN12718690, study PRJNA576275) | sponge metagenome | isolation source: marine sponge | host: Mycale hentscheli | place: New Zealand: South Island, Marlborough, Capsize Point | collected 2014-11-01
GGCGTAGGAAGTGGGGAGGGGAGGGGGGGGGGGGCATTTGACACAACTTTAAAATGTGATTTCTCGCATGAACACCTGCAAACCACAAAAAACTTGCCCTTAGAGCCTAGTCTCGCGTAGCCAGACCCTTTACCAATCGCTACACGGGAAAAGGGTCTGGTAGACCGACATTGAGCAGTTTGTTCAGTTCCCCTCGCTAATTGGGGAGACCACAAACATTGTGTGACGTAATATCCTGTGACATAAGACTGTTCAAACTTTTGCACGTGTAGTATTTCTGTGCACAAGTCTCCAACAGCCGTGTCAAAACTCTTCCTTTAGGTGATGCCATTAGTTATGCTAAGCAGTAACTTGAACTAGCTTTTTTAAGATATCTGCAGTTGGAAGTTTCGCTTAGCAGCAAGATACAGTTGTTGCTTTGTGCACGGGCCATTGTGTATGCCATGGTACCTTAGGTTTTTGTCATGCTTGCACAAGTAACATTTCTTCATGAACAAGCTCTGCCTACTGATCTGAACAATTCACGCTCCTGAAAATATTTAACGATTTACACCCACACTAATTGAACCACAGTTAACCACTTGCTGACTAAGCAAGAACAAACTGCTCAATGTCAGTCTACCAGACCCTTTTCCCGCGCAGCGATTGGTAAAGGGTCTGGGTATGCGAGACTACTTAGAGCCCACCCATACCGAATCATCTTCATACACCACTGTTTGCATTGCTCTTAAATTTACTACTTTTGCATTGTTTGTAACAAGAGGAGTCCATCTGAATACTTTCTGACTGGCAAGCAACACCCCATTTTTGTAATTAGAGCAAAGTTTAGTGAAGCCATCCAACATTTTGATGCCATTTGTACAGGATCCTGATAGATATGAGCACAATGTTGCAATCATAAGTACTGGTACTCTCTGTATCACATGCACATACATGAACAACTGTGGCATGTAAGTTTCAATTATTACAAATTACTGTATCAGCCCATGAGTAAATTGTAGAGCTTTTGCTGCTATGTCTGTACAAATTAAAGTTTTTGTTGTGGGGCTCATCACACCTGTTTCCTCATGTACAAACTCATATATTGTATACACTTGCACATGTACATGTGTGTAGTATATAAAGTGCCATTGTGGTCTCTTTCATTCATCTTAGTAAGAGGTACTTTCTTGCTTTTTTTCCCTTCTTACATTCATAATGTATCTTTAGTTTTCTAATTAAGCATTCCTATTTAATGGTTATTATTGAGACCTTTATCAAGTAGAGATGAGCAGTGTAACATCAAGTGCTATACTGTACTGTAGTGAAAACAGCATTTACTTTCCCTTCTTTGTTACAGGTTTGAGATGCAAGAGTGTCCAAGGAATTGCCATGGATATGTTTCCAGTGACGATTCAATCCTTGTTTGAAGGAAAATCTACTGGAGTATTGAGGACAACTAAACCTATCACTGACACTGCCATAATCCAACTCTTGAGCTTCTTCATTCTGGAAGTTTACAGTATTTTATTTTTATGGAATAGTTCATTAGTATTTTGTCAATGGCATTGGGAATGTTATACTAGCTTACAAGCAGACTGCATTTCAGAATAAAGTTGACTAACATAGTACTCAAGGTTTCTTCAGTTAGTGACCTCTTAGTGCTGCCTTGAGTCATCACGTCGATCATACTTAAGTTGTATTTAACTAGTAATACAATGCTACCATTTACTCTAACACATTGGAGAAACATTTCTATGAACAAATTGGGGTGGGGAAGGGAGGAGGAGGCGAGTGAGATGCATGGACCCAGGAAAAGTACTTGTATGTTGCTCTCACTGTCGCTACTAGATACATACACATGTATTTTCCATTCACTTTATGGAGTTGTGGTCTGTCGACTTAAGAATATGTGTCATCAGTATAACATTTGCTTCAACTTTTAGAGTAAGCAGTCACGCCCAAAATTGAAGCCACACCCTTTGATTGTTGTGTGAACAAGTATTATAATTATAAAACTACAGTTGCAAAATATTGATGTGTACCTACAGCTATTTTTCCAAGTGATCATGTACTAGCATGATTGAGGTGCTGCTTGGGGTGGGTCTGTCAGCACACAAATGGTCAGCCCCACAGAGATGGTCAGCCCGGGCAGTAATGGTCAGCCACCCAGAGAGGGTCAGCCCCGCAGCAATGCTCAGCCACGCAGAGATGGTCAGCCATATGCGCATGCGCACGTGCTTAAGGTTCAAAGTTCATTTGATCGGCCGCGCTCTGAGGTCAAAGGTGAGGGTCAGCCGTTCTGTCGTCCGACTAAAACACGGACCGGACTGGACTAAATTCGCGAAATACTCGCGCACAGCGAGCACGCATGCCTGGACTTCGTGTAAACTAGTCTCTCCACGTCCAACTTATTGATAACCCTGCTTCTTATTTGGTGGTAATGAGTGGAAGAGAAATATCTGTTACTTGGCAAAGGTAAGAAAAAATAGCTCAGACAGCACTAATAAATGGGAATTATTTTGTTGTCAGTGATGCTTCCATAACTACACTTTAATAAGCTTTGGTGAAATTATATAACCGTATTTAAAATAGTTGACAGTACACAACCTCAACAGGATTATCTTAAAAAATTAATGTCATTGATTTATGTATTGTAATAGTATTCCATTACTTTATTACATTAAATTATAATCATTCTTGTTGCCATTGCCATAATAATAACAATGATAACACAACAATTACACTATTAGTAATAAAACTATAATTACTACTATGTTATTATTATTGTGGTTATTATTATTATTTGTTATTTATTACTATTATTATAATTATTATTATTATCATTATTATTATAATTATTATCTTCATTATTATCTTTGTTATTGTTATTATTATTATTATAACTATTATCATTATTATAACTATTATCATTATTATTATGAATTCCAGCTAATTAAAAAATATGCATCCCTCCTTTTATTTTTGTAAGATACGCTGCAGTGGAATCTAGGAAAGACCAAATTCTAAGAGTTAGCTACAACTAGTCACTGAACACCAGTTACTATATATCAATGTCAGAGTTGCAATTCAATTCTTCAATCACGTGAACGTACAATGACATCATAATGGTAAGAGTTCATGAATATGATTAACAAAGACAAAGTGTAAATGTTGCTGAATAACAGTTCTAGTTCTTAGTTCCTGACAATTTTGAAGCGTAGACACATGAATGAATGAATTCTAGCTAATTTAAGAGTACACAACAGTTTCCCCTCCTTTATTTTGGAGTGTAGAAACATTGTTTTAACAAATTCTAGCTAATTAAAGAGTACGCAACAGTTTTCCCTCCTTTATTTGAAGCATAGACATATGTGTTAGTGAATTCTAGCTAATTAAACAGTTTCCCCTCCCGTATTTTGAAGCGTAGACACATGTGTTAGTGAATTCTAGCTAATTAAAGAGTACGCAACAGTTTTTTCTCCTTTATTGTGAACTATGTCTTAGTAAATTTTAGCTAAAGAAAGGGTTTTCCATGCTGTATTTGGAAACAAGTCCTAGATATTGTGTATGCAAGGCCATAAGCCGGGTACCGTTTTAAAACGGGCCAGACCGTTTTAAAATGGGCCAGACCATTTCCAAACCTCAGATTGTTTTAAAACAGGCCAGACCATTTAAAAAAAACAGGCCAGACCACTGGCCAGACTATTTTAGAACAGGCTGGTCAAACTATTCAAACCATTTCGAAGGGTGTCAAACTCTTTTTAAAAGAATCAGATCATTAAAACGAGTCAGATAGTAAACCTGGCAAAAAACCAAAACCAAAACAAACTGCTAAATGTAAATAGGGCAGTTGCCAAAGCAGACCCAAGACACAGAACTCTTGTGTGTTCATAAATATTTTTTTCTGAATAGAACTATTTTAAAAAAAATTGAAATAAAACAGATGGTCTTTTATAAAGTTTGTTAATCTAAACTTCACTAATCCAAGCAATTTGGGCATGCCAATCCTATTAAAAACACACTTGATTGTTTGTGCGTTCATCTGTCACTTGTCCATCTTCTTAAAAGAATGTAACTGAAAAGACCTTGCAATAAACTTCTTTTAAATGAAAATTTAAAAAAAGCTCTCACACTCACAAATAACTAGTGCAGGAATACAGAATAGTCATACCATTATAATTATAGGAAAGGCTACAGTTTATCAATCTATTAGAGCATTAACGAAAGCTGAGTAAGGTGGGCCGCAGTCATCTAGGGTGAAAACCTATAAGATTGGCAAGGTCATTCAGTAGACATGGCTATGTTCTCATGGTCAGACAAAAAAGGAAAAAAAGACAGGTAAGTACACACATTACAATGTGAGAAATGCATAAATATGTAATGAGTTTTTCAAACTAAACATTTCACAAATTTGAACTCCCTCTTGGTCCCACTAAAGTATTCACCCACACAGATACAAAGATCAACAAACAACAAGTTAGATGCTAATGAATTATGTTGCTCAGAGTAATCTCTTTTTCCAGCTAGCTCTGTGCACAACAGATTCATTACAGAAAGGTCACTAAAAATAAGGGGAAATATATTACGTCTATGGAATTTTGAAAGGAGGGTTTATTTCTCTTTTACCAACAATGGAGTGATATGATCTAAATCAGGCTATTATGCCCATAACCACATTCTTTTACAAACTATATTATAAATTACACAGGACACATTAAATTAAAGGAAAAAGTCCTGCTTTTCCAGCTCACTTCCATCAGAAAAACAAACTAAGAACAGAAACCTGCATTGGTGTCTATGTCCTTGGGCTATAAAATAGTTATAAACCAATAAGAATTGGTTTGTACTGCAATTCACAAACCCTCGCAACTTGGGCTTCACCCTCGTGTCTTGGGATTTGTAATCACATACAAACTCAATATTGGTTATAACTTACACATAGTACTGGTAGCACAGCAGGGCACGTTGAACCACTGTATCTGTTAAGACATGAGTCAGTTAAAACAGTATGAGTGTGTCTAATTTTTTTTGACAGTCATTTGAAAACTTCACAAAAAATTAGAAGCTGCAATGTATTTTCTGTAATTTTTAGTGCTTTACAGAGACAAAAAAATGTGTTTGTGTTGTGTAGCTTGATAAGGATGTACAATAAACTTGACCATAAATTAGTCATACCCCCCCATGATAGCAGTAGTATAGTCTTAGTGTTTGCTGTTAGCTCTTGCAACGATATGATGCAGCAAGATGTAAGGAACAAATGCATGTAAATTAAAGCCCCATGTACTTGCATTGTGCACTTATTTCAGTTCAAATTCTAGGAACAGTGACATTATTTCTCAGAGGTGACAAGGCAACACATTTGTCAGAGTGATTTAACGTCTGATCTCAATACTCTGGCTCTGGTGTGACGCTGCCTGACATGGCTACCACCATAGCTGTCTCCACGAATGTCACGTCACTGTCAGCTTTGTCTGAATCCACATCATGTGGTTGAACTTTGACACAAAGAACTGCATTCATGGCTTCTCTGGTGGACTTTTTTCGATGTAGCATCATGTTGTGTTTATTGTAGCATGTTCGGCAGGTGTACTTGGAGGGACAGTGCGTGTAGCCATGTCCTTCTCCTAGACAGTTAGTACACTATCGCTTCTCCCAAACAAACTTGTTTCTTTTGTCTACGTCATAGTGGGCGAAGGGTTGACACCGAACTAAGTTGTGCTTGTCTGTGCACAGAGGGCACTTGATAACTGGCGGCAATTTATTCGGCTTGCTCTTGGCTGAGCTGTTGGCTGGTGATGTGGAAGTGGTTCCAGAGGCGTTTGGTGCCATTTGTTAGACAAGGTTTCTGATGTATTCCTCGGCATCTTCTACTTCTTCAGGGGTCAACTGTGGTCAAACTCTCTGTGGTGATATACTAACACAATGTAAACAGCAAGATTTCTGGAGGGTACGCTTACTGTCTACTATATCCTACTATATTCGGCAAGAAGTCGAAATATCGGGTTAAGTTTTATTTAACAATATTATTGGTTGTAAGAACGAGAAACAGCCGAGAATGACTTATTATTATCTATATTATTGTTATTATTATTATTATTACTTTATCAATTAACTGTTTGGTTTACTCTGTGCAGTTCAACTCTAATATCGAGGAAGATATAATTTAAATAAACATGCACACAATTAGTTAGCTTACTACAAGATAATTATATAAACTACTACTAGCTACTGTCTTATAAAAAAACACAATTATTAAAAATAAACAACTTATTGTAGTATTGATGAAGTTTAAACTTCATCAATACTACGATTAGTTCAAAAAATAAAATTATTATAAGTATTAATGCAGTATTTAAAAATGAATTTGTACAGTAGTATTACTACCGACTTGTTGCAAGAACATTTTTAATGTAGGGACCAGTTCAGGGCCGTAGGCAGACTTTTCAAAAGGGGGGTTACAATCTGACCACACCCAAACCACACCTCTTAATTAACTAACATCCATTATCAAGAAAATTGACATAAAGGCAAACCATTATATTAAAACTAAATAGCACATTGAATTTTGAGATAATCATGAAAACATCAAATTTGCAAATGGATTTTTGTGAGGATATTACTGAAATAACAAACTGGTGGTGGTATAGTGTTTGCTTATTAATTATTCATGAGACTAGGTCACCCACGCGCTGGTTTAGCTGTCCATGAATATCATTAAAAGTGGCAAGTTATTACGTAACTGTGGTTAGCACTTGCACTTCAACTGAAATGGCTACACCCAGACAGGAAGAAAGCAGTCAGCAAAGGTCAAGAGAGAAGAACAGCCTGGGAAGAATATATAGGTAAGTTGGTGGTATTTTGCCAGCCTGTTGAATCTGTTGAATAGCAATATAGATTGGCTACTCTTTTGTGTGGCTACTTTAGACTGCCTCCTCCCTGGAGACAGCCTTGCAATTGCTCCCATACCATTGCCTGAGGGCATCTACTAGACTCTGAGTTGGAGATTAGCTACCATAGCCTATCAATCTAGAGTTGTACATTTTGTATGATATTTACATACTTTGGTGACCCTAGGTGGGAATTAGTACCATTTTCAAGCCTAAAACTTGCTTACCTCATTTTTGTCTTCTTTTAGAGAGTTGTTTGGCCGAACAGTTTACGCTTCTACTCGATGTACGTAAGTTAAATAATCAATCAATGATAAATACATGAATACAAGAATCAATGAACTTGAATGATATGGACGGGTATGATTGAAATGATTGGGTATTGAACTGAAAGGAGGGTTAGGGATAGGCTAAAAGTTGATGTTGGCTATGTTCAACTTGGTTCTCTTATTCCACCACATCGATAACGTGGGCTAGCAAGTTCAGGCAAGAGTGCACCAAAGTAAAACTTCTTTAACTTTTCAAGTTGAACATCCCACCACTTTCTGTCCCGATAAATTCTTTCTACATATATATCTTTATTTGTCCTTACTACAAAGTCACACCAGTGCTGGTCAACGCAATATAATTGGCATTGCACTTGATAGTAGTAGTTATGCTGGCGTTTTAATTGGAGCAAATCACTATCCTTGCCTTTCTCCAAACAGAATGATGATGTCATGCATGCTTCAGTGAGATCCTTGTCCTTGGCAGTGTAAGGATTTTTTATCTCTAATAGCCCTGTTGGATGTATGGAGTCACTGGGATCGTGAACTAAACCATCAGGGGTTGCAGCCAGCCAGTTACTGTCCTTTGAGACAAAGAGTCCACAGTCGTGTACAGCTAAGTCGGGATGATTGTTCCGTTGTTGGTAAGTTATATACTCTTGTCTTGCTATTCCTTCCTTTTCTAAGCCATAAGTTGTGGCTTTGTTACCTTTAAATCCGGTGTAAAGTAACTCTTGCACTTTTTTGCTCCTCTTTGTTGTGGACCTCATTTTTGCTATCACTCCTGTATTTGATGCTGTTATCCGTTTCCTTCGTTCACTTCTCCATTGATCAGAATCTGATTGATTCCTTGTTGTTTGCTCTAGTTCTCTTGCTGCTTCACAGGTGAGTACCACCTTTGTCTCAAAAAATGTTGACTTTAGTACTTCTAGTTCCTCTGGTGAAATATCGTCAAGTACTTCCTCGGGTAAGATACCGTCGTCATGCCTACTGTATGCTCTACGAGCTGTAGCTGAGTTATCTTCAAGTTTAGCATATTTGCTTCTTCGTCTGTTCTCTTTTACTTGTGATGTTGCTTTTCTCTTTCTGTTTTGGTTTAGAATCTTAGCAGAATTTTCTGCAGTGTTGGAAAAAACTTTGTTTGGGGAAGAACTGGTCATATCTTTCCAGGCTTGTAAGCCCCACTTGTCCCCCATATTATGCCGTAAACCTGCACCCATACAACGATGCTGCCATGAGCCACTTTGGGATCGGTTTATGACTTTCCCGCCGTCAAACTTAGCTCGCACATTCATCCAGTTTTCAGCTAGATTCGTTGTTTCATTGCAAATTAGCTGCCGTGCCTTCCCAACAAGCCTGCCAAGTAGAGCTTGGATGTCGCGCAGAAGTTTCTGATCAACATTAGTTGGTGTAAGTCCACCCCGTCTAACTTGAGCTTCGATTGTAGGATTTTCTACCAGGGTTTCTCTCCAAAGTCTCTCTTGGTCACTGGCAATATCTATAAAGAGTTTACAGCCATGAGGCAATATAAAGCTAAGTGACAATAATTACAGATACATACAATGAATGCACAATACAATCAACCACTCTGTGACTACCCACTATGGTAAGGAGTTATTCTATTAATTTATTGGTAACTTATAGAACTAATTAAGATACTTTAAGGTCCCATTTATGTAACACACATTGATAAATTATTCTATTATCTTTACAGGTTGTCTCTTTACCTGCCAGATCGTCATCATCCTCATCATTATCAGATTTAGCCTCATCACTTTTCTCTTCTGTAGAAGATGGTGAAGGAGAGGTGGACAAAGATGACTGCTGCTCTCGTGCTGTGGTGCAAAAATCCACACTGCAGAACTGATGAAGACCGAAGCAATGCCGAGGACCATTCAGAAGATCTTTCTTCAAAAGCTTCAAAGCTTTTTGGTGATCAGGCTCCTTGCTCCGCATCTTGATGGCGCACCTAGCTGATGACACCAGCCGCTTCCTCATCTTTGCTGTGAGACCGCCACTACCCTTATAGGAGGGGTTGTCCTGGACGAGGCGCTCGAGTGCACCTCTGTAGCACTTGCATGCATGATTGGCACACTCGAGCTTCTGGATGGCATGGCCCCATCCAGGAACATTCTGGAGGAGAGTCGGGTACACAGAACTATCACCATCACCAATGAATTTGGTATAGCGAACCCCATGTACCCGCTCAGCCTCCAGAAACCCCTCCAGGATAATGTCAGTCTCCATCTCTGAAGATGACGCACTCCAATTCCGGTAGCATCGATGCTTATCCACTGGAATGTTCCTGGCACATGAAGAGCAATACTTATTGCGAACTCCAAGAAAGAGAAGCTTGCTGGTCTCTTTGCCGATTATGATGCCAACACCGGAGTTTGCATTGTAGGAGTGCCGATGAGACCGTTTGCTCCATCCACCATCAACAATAACCGTAATAGCAGGAACTCCTTCATGGTAATCACCCCTGTTCATTGCTAGTGCTCTCTCTTCCTTCCCTGCTTCTTCCATCGACTTCCGGAGTTCCTGCTCCCACCATTCACCGATATCTCTCTCTGTACTGACAAAACTAGTCTTCGTCATCACCGGCACCCCTACAATGCTCATCGTCTCCTCAAGCTTGCGGTGGCCACCACCAGTCACCATCTGTCCCCATACCGCTGCTAAGTTACACTCCCATCTGCTGTAGTTGTTTGGACCTTTGACCTTCTTTGATGTTGTAAGAATGATATTATGGTTGCAATCAGAGCACTGACTGGTTAATACTGAAGCCAGACCATCTCTATTCTCACCTATCAGTGTGATGGAGCCCTTACATGTCCTTGAATGTTCTGTCAAATTGTGTGTGTATTCTTGTAGTCTGTCCATATTAATTATCCTGCACCCTTCAATGTTAACTTCTGATTCAGCTCTTCCAGTTTCACTCTGTCCTTTACCTTTCCTGCATGGTAGCTTCTTCTTCTTGTATACATGCCTATGGTTATTTCTGTGATCTTTCTTATTTTTATTATTCCCCATTCTCAGCTGTTCTCTCGATACTTTCCCGCGATTTTTCATAATAATGTCAATTGCGTGGGCGGGTTCCCGCGCACGCGGTCACTTTATGGCTGCCATAACGGGCCGTAGAGTTCTTATTGTTACGGCGTCGATTCTATGGGCCGTGCTGGACTGACTGACCGTAAATGGTGATGAATCCAATTCTAGGAAGTCGGGGGCAGGTCCACTCGAAAAGTTTTCTCGAAGACAGTGCACGGTTGCGGAGTTCCAGCGGTGCTAGTAAGCTTTTAGCCGGAATGCCTGCTGCTTCGAGGTGTACTTGGCCACATTTCTAGCACTAGAAGCAGCGGTGGAATGGAAACTCTTCGAGTGGACCTAGAGTAAGTACGGAGGAAGTCAAAACTAGTTAGCTACTGGGAAGAACACCCTTGCTGGGGTCTGGACTGGACGCCAGAAGTTAACAGTTTTTATTAGCACTTTGTCAACAAGCAATCAGATCCCAAGATCCAAGTGTCGTGCTATAACTACTCTATGTAGCAAAGTTTCATATGACTGTAATACAGTGAAATAAAAATAAGAAATGTTGTTGATATAAGCAATTATGTATCTCATGAATTATTAATGAGCAAACATTCTACCACCACCTTTTTCAACTACTGACAGACTTCTATGAATATCATTAATTTGAAAGGGGGGTTACATGTAACCCCCCACAAAAAGAAACAAAACAAAAAAAACAAAACAACACCAACAAAACAAAAAAGCCAAAAAAAAAAAAAAACACCCACAAAAACAAAAAAAAACCCAAAACCCACAAAAACACAAAAAAAAAAAAAACGCAAACAGAACAAAAAAACTACAAACAAAACAAAAAAACAAAACAAAAAAATACCAATCAAAAAACCAAAACCACCAAAAAACCCAAAAAACAAAAACACAAAAAATATTCCAAAAAACCAACCAAACCCAAAAAAGAACAAACACACCACCACAGAAACAACAACAAACACAACAAAACAAAACAACAAACACACAAACAACACAACACAACAAAACCACCACAAGAAAAAAAAAACATAAACAAAAAAAACCACACAACCCACAAAAAAAAAAAATAAAAACACAAAAAAAACCAAAATAAAAGAACACACAACCCACAAAAAAAAAACAAAAACAACACAAAACACACACAAACAAAAAAACACAACCCCAAAAAAAAAAACCCCCACAAACAACACCCAACCCCCCCAAACCCCCCCCCACACCCCACACCCCCCAAACCACCCCACACCCAACACAACCCCAAGCCCCCCCCCCCAACCCCCCCCCCCACACCCCCCACCCAACACCCCACACCACCCCCCCCACCCCCCCCGCCCCCCCCCCCCCCCCACCCCCCCCCCCCCCCCCCCCCCACCCCCCCCCCCCCCCCCCCCCCCCCTGGCTACGGCCTTGTGAGTTGACTCACCAATCCCCCTTTTCCCTTCTTTTTGTACGATGTTTTCTTTTGATACTGAAGTAGGTCTCTTATTGCTTGTTTTACTACCAAAACTGGCACAGGATGACAACCTTTTTCTCTCATGATCACTCTTGAGAGACTGAAATTCACTCTTCAGTTGGCTATAAGCAGTCATTAGCTTCCCCAAGTGATCCGCCATGTTGGACTCCAGATGATTGTTGAGTTGTGCCCTTGTGATCACATCACTGCACCCAGCTTCTTGAAAAGGACACTCCACAACCATATTAGGACATTGTTTTTCATGTTCTGCCAACTGTTCCCTTATAAACATGCCATCAGCGCAACTTCTTGGGCAGAGCACTGGGTACTTGCCACACCCATCATAGTGATCTTCAAGATCACGCCACATCATTTCCTCATCACAGTGTTCACAAGTAACATATCTGTTTGGACAAGCTTCTTTGAGATGTTCATCCATGTCTTTGCGTGACAGTTCAGTATGACAGCCGCTAGGACATTCTAAAGTGGTGTAGAGACATCCAGCTTTGTTTGCCAAATCACTTTGTTGCCTCATAGCTATTTCCACAAAATATTTTGGTGGCAGCACTCCTACCCGGTATTTGACAAGGACTAGGCCCAAGTGCAACTCAAGCACTCTCTCCCGCCTATCGTCACAGTAAAAATGGGATGAACTGCAGGTGCAATCTGCCATACAATCATTATTCTTTAGAATCAGCTGTGCTAACTACAAACGATAAAATCACATTGACATGAATGTCGCTACATGAGTCCAATGTCACTACAAAGACCAAACTACTGCCCTTGAAGTTATTCTGTCATTTTGGAATAAATGTCTTAAACTTAGTTACAATACTTACTACTATAAAATATTTTTTTTAGCAATTTGATATTCTATAACTTTAGCTAAAACAAATATTACTTTTTGCCACATAAAAACACAAGATGAAATTTTGAGTGCAAGCATTTTAGCTATACTATTTCTACTATCGCACATAGTGTAAAAATTTAGATGTTAAGACCACACATATCTTTCTTCACTTTAACTCTTGTATGAGTATGTATAATCGTATGAGTATGTATAATCAGCTTTATCACATGGCCTGCTTCGAGAATCTTCATAACAATAATCATCTCGTGGTTCTCCTATACATTCATATTCTCCAGCATAAGTTTTACAAATTATTTCTTCTTCAACATTAGGTGAAATATATTTTCCATAGTTTGAATTTTCTCATAATTAATCTTGAGAGACTGAAATTCACACTTCAGTTGGCTATAAGCAGTCATTAGCTTCCCCAAGTGGTCCGCCATGTTGGACTCCAGATGATTGGTGAGTTGTGCTCTTGTGATCTCATCACTGCACCCAGCTTCTTGAAAAGGACACTCCACAACCATGTTAGGACATTGTTTTTCATGTTCTGCCAACTGTTCCCTTATAAACATGCCATCAGCGCAACTTCTTGGGCAGAGCACTGGGTACTTGCCACACCCATCATAGTGATCTTCAAGATCACGCCACATCATTTCCTCATCACAGTGTTCACAAGTCACATATCTGTTTGGACAAGCTTCTTTGAGATGTTCATCCATGTCTTTGCGCAGCAGTTCAGTATAACAGCCGCTAGGACATTCTAACGTGGTGTAGAGACATCCAGCTTTGTTTGCCTTCGCCACATGCTGCTCCAGATCCTTAAATTTAAGGATGTCTGAGCACCCTTGAGATTTATTTTTACAGTACACCATCAGTTCATTGATCTTGCGTTGATATGGCTTGTATATCAAGTGCTTAAAGTTATTTTCTCTGCAGTAGGGACACGCCTTGATGCTGGTGAACAAATTCACAGAGGAATCTAGGCAACTTTTACAAAGGTGCTGTCCACAGCAGTCAGTTACATGGGGCTCACGAAGAACATAACAGCATATTTGACAAATGAGGTCATCTGGAGGATTTTCCACAAACTCAGCTGGAGCTTCACTAATACTAGGAGTTTCATTTTCAAGTTCTTCCTCAGACACATCATCTGACGAAATCATGGTGGGCACACGAACAAAACGATTTAGCTAGCTCAAGGTATCCAGGAGATTCTTTTTTTTTTTTTTTGTATACGCTACTCAATCCTGTTTTTGATCTAGTCTTTTCCGGTGTACAGTAAAAAAATGTCGCTCGGAAATCCTGTCGCTCTGAAATTCTGTCACCGCGACGTTGTACCCCTGGGAAGAAAATTTTGTGGCTTATTAAAAATTTGCTCCTATAAGATCTCCTCTACAATGTAGAAGAGAAATTCCTAGCACACTGCAAGTAAGAACAAAAGAGATGCCTTTCTAGAGTAAAGAATTTGAAGTTAGGAATGATGGACTGTGGTATTTCACAGACAATAAGAGAAGAGCATTTTAAACTAGAGGTTAGTCCAGTGTGAGATATTTACCTAGCTATATTGATCCTTCAGTAATATTTTAAAGTTGTGACACTGTGTTTTAAGCAGGCTGTGGTCAAAGACGGCAATTTTGACTGCTTTTTGCAATTTAGACGACTTTAGAGGGGAACATTCTGGGGCAAAAGCTTATCTCAAAGTTGTAGAGGTAGCTATTTATTAGAATGGAGTCATGGAGAATGTTGAAATGTATATTTCCAGTTATAGGAGTGTTTGATTGAAATGAATTCTATATAGAATGCAGCCATGGTTCCATAACAGACGAACCAACTGTGATTTTGTCAAATTGATCACTGTTATCATTAAATAATGATTTGGCGTGGAGCTCTGTGCAAAGTGTAATAGATGTGCATTAATAAATATTATAGAAAAAACTAAGTGATTTGTTCTTTTGAAATTTTTTTTTTGTAATTAAAATGCTAGAACAAAAAAATAAATAAATACATGTGACAAGTGCCATAGAGCAAATGGAAGTTGGGCATATACTTCATCAGTACATGCAAATTCAAATATAATATTATATAAAGGGTTTAACTTCTATACTTTGGTTACTTAATTATATATATTACACATTCATACGTTATAGTTATAAACCAAAATTGAGGTTTGTATGCGATTTATAAACTCCGAGACACGAGGGCGCAGCCCGAGTGGCGAGGATTTATAAATCGAAATACAAACCTAATGATTTTGGTTTATAACTATTTTATAGCCAGAACATAAACAACGAGCAAAGTATAGCGTTAGCTATCTTAGTAATTGTATTAAAGTACCCAAACTCTTCATTATTCCATTTTGCTTTGATCTGCCTTCTACCATAATTATGGTTGCTAAGAACTATATCAGACTATTCCCCGCTAATACATTTTCTTACGGGCATACCAGACTGTATCAGATTTATAGTTCTTAACGACAAGCGTGGTCGCTCGGGTAACGGGCTATAATCTAATATTAATATACGTATGCATTTATGTAGAAAGTTTGACATAATAATGTGAACACCAAAGCTCCATCCAATTTCTGTGAAAAATATACTTTGAGATACAAAGGAGCAGATTTGATATATTAAAGCATAACCATGTTTACCTGATTCATCACTAATTCTCTTCCCACCGGTTACAATCTTTATATTACAATAGCCAAGCTAGTAAACATTTAAATAAAATTCTGCCACTCCTTACGGTATTTTTGTCACAAAGTGAGCTTTCTTCAGGCCATTAAAAAAGAAGCAAAAAAAACTGTCATGATCTACTTAGTCCCTCTCGGTGTTAGTGAAAGTAGCCCAAAGTAAAAGAAATACTTTTGCTAACTAAATCAATAATGAGTTGTGGGCATAAGGGAGTAGAAAAATAATTGTGTGTATCACTGAGAGATTCAATAAAACCCTGTGGTGACAGCTGTTAAGAAATGTTGGTGATATATGAACAAGATGATTGGGATTTGTATCTACTTTTATTCATATACCCAGTGTCAAAACAAGGACTAAATATTCTGCGTATATTGCCACAAGGTCTGATCCAGAATGTTGAGAGAGAAGGTGTGGGGCTGACTAAGAAGTGACCCTTTCCAAGCCATTGTGAAAGTCCGCTCTAGCTGCTGCTTTTATCACCTTACTACAATACCAACAAAATGCTGTAATGCTCAAATTGTGTAGTTATATTCAATGACAAGTGCACAATTAAAAAAAAAAAAGTATTTTCTAACAGGAAATTGAAGGGCTGAGCTTCCACTGCCTTAAAGTTGATGTGGGGGGCTTTAGCCCCCTGACCCCCTTATTCCTATTCCTATGAATAAGGTGATATATTGTGACTAACAAAATAATAATATAAACTGAGATCTGATCACTCATCCATAACCACTTCACTTTTAGGTGTAGATATTATTGAATTACTGATACTTTTGTATTTTTAGAGAAATATAGCTGGATGTTTGAAAGAAATGAGAAATTTGCTAGAATAAACTTTTAATGATGATTTGGTCTTTCTTGGCTGAAATAAATATAATAATAGCAAATTTTCTCATCTAACAGTAAACTTAACCCGATGTTTCGACTTCTTACCAAAGTTATCTATTTATAAAATTGTTTGTGTATCTCTTAAGAATGAATATCTAATATTATATTGCTTCACCTTTCAATTTATATAGGCAACATTGTCTTTTCCTGCTTATTATGCATTTCCATTGTTTCTGTATTTTCAATTAGCACACTGGCAACCAGTACCACAAGTTTTATGTCACCCCTCTCCTGTCCTCCACCCTGACTTGCAATCAAGTCCATTCATAAGCAATCATACTTTCTGTTTATTTCTGTATATTTCACAACTTTATCCCCCCAAAAATCTCAACAGTTTCACCTGAACATCTGTCCTCACCACCACAAGATCGTGTGATGAGACCACCAGAATTTCCCATTCTTTCCAGTATAAATACAGAATTGGAAGAGTTAGTGCAAACGAAGCAGTCATCAGTGTGATCCAACAATGGTGTTGGATCACACTGATGACTGCTTCGTTTGTGCTTTAATTCTTTATTACTCATTAGAGAAAATGGGAGAGCACAGAATATCTAATTATTAGCTACATGACTTCACTATTGAACCTGACTTGCACATATATATATATTTATTTTTCAAGAAAACCATTGTAATCAAATGTGAATGTGCTTTTAACATTATAATCTGGAAAGCAAACATATTGCTGTACTTGTCAATGAGGATAAAAGCTTGGTGACAGGAAATTCATATTTAAAAATTTTTCTCAACTTTTTTCTCCATTTATTTATCACTTATTAAGCTCTTTCCAAATTTGTTTTCTGACAAAAAAAAGTACTGAAGATTGTTTGATAAGTCTGAAGTAGAGACAGCTACAGAAAGACAACAATGATGGCACGAGACATCAATAGAGTTCTACAAATATTTTATTGTACATATAGTTCCAGCACAGTGATGTATATGTCTTCAGTCTTCACAGTATTGACCATTATCCTGATTTCCAGATCATCTGAAGTAGGTTTTGGCAACAATGTGTAAAAATATGGAGGCTGGTTGAACTGGCAGCACTTACTTGTGGGGGCACATCCTTCCCCGCTCCACAGGGATCTGCCAACATATACCTCAGTGTCATTAACTGATGGTCCCAAATTGGCAGAGTCGCAGAAGTAGTTACCAGCTACAAAGCTAGGAATGCGGAATGGATATTCCTCCACTGAGCAAGGACACATTCTTGAAAATGTTTGAGTAGTACCCAAGCTAGTTTCAAAGGCCCCAGCCACAAAAGACCATATGTGTTGTCTTAAACCTTCAGGTCCATGAGTGATTGACACTCCATCAATGTAAGACTCTTCGATAGAATCAAGTCCACGATGGAAAGCATTTTTGAAAGCGTCTGGACCTCCAACCTGATAAGCTATGATTCTCCCACAAACTAGTGAGTACACATTCCCACGAGTTGCAATTGTTGCTGAAGCTTGTCTCAATTTGACTCGTTTACAAGCAGGAAATGGCTCAGCTATTCTAGTCCAATCTGAAGGGCAAGTTTCATTAGTTTGACTCATGTTTAATGATGCTACTTTCTTCCATCCTCTGCTTCCACAAAGTCCTCCTTCTGGACCATATCGGTCAGTTAATGTAGGGTTGACCTGGTCTGAGATGATAGTCAGTAGATCAGGTCTGCTGAGATTACCACACACTTGAGACTGGGAAGGGCTGGTGAGGACTGGAATCTTGGCGGAACATTGCCAGTAGAGCAGTAGGACAGTAGAGATGATTAAGAAGATAGTCATGTTTTTCATATTGAAAAATAGTGCTTAACAAATGCTTGTGACTATGCACAAAGAGGACATACAACTATTGTTAGATATAACACTACCTCTTCGTAATTATACAGTGAATGTAGGGGTACAAGGGAGGTTGTAGGCAGTAAGATAAAACAATGAGCTTTATAGATTACCTCATCAAGCAGGGATTCATTTAGGATTTTCTGAAGCAGAGGCAGTGGCTATCTAGGGGGTGATCTTTCATATTGGCGACACCAAAATTAGCTAATTGTTGTGACCACACCTACTTTTGGGCTATGCTCTATTGATACCAACTGAACAACTATGTTATATAAACTGATTGTATATCCAATTTATCTCATTAAATCACTTGGATTATTTATGCAAATTTGCAAAAAGTAGCTAATGTCTGACTAATTTATCTATAGAATAATAATGATAGGGGAGGGGGTCACATTATCCTATTCACTCCCTGAATCAGCACCAAAGAAGAGCTCTTAATGATCCTAAGTTGTATTCATTCAGATCATTTTCTTCTAAAATCATACTTGCTGGAGAAAGTACCAGGTTCCAAAAGTTCCTATTCGATTTTGGCCTCTACTGGAATTTCAGAGACAGTGGTATCTTGCTTATAGTTCCAGTTGTACAGATAGCTTTTAGTGATATGATACTCATACTACTAATTTATGAAACTAACAGAAATTGGTTAGCACAAGTGATGAGAATTGCCATTGAAGGTCCCAAACTAAAAGAATAATTTTACTGAAATTCCGGATATGTTCAACCAATCACTGCAGAGACTACATTTGGTGCCCTAGCTACTATCATTGCTTGCAGATCAATTTTTTTGCTGGGGTGGAGAAAAATCTCAGGTTCACCCATAAAACCCAGCGAGAATGCAGGCTTCGATGATTTTTTAGCCAGAATGAATAATACTCACATTTTACAACATTTTATGTTTCAAAACTTATGAAAATTTTATTAATTGATTGTATATTTTTAATTGATTGTATATTTATGAATGAAGAGCATAAGTTATCATGCAGTTGTCCTGGAACTCTATTGCCTGTATTAGTAAAAAAGTTCAAGCATCTTATCTTTCTCAAGCAACCTCGATTGGTAAAGGGTCCGTGAAAGCGGTGACACGTACGTGGGTTTTTCTCTCCATAAAACCGTACGCGCGAAAACAAACGGAGGGTAAAGGGTGCTGGCTCAAAATAACCCACAACGTCTATTTAGCTTGGTTTCTTTATGTTATGAGTGGTAAGAAGTTGTTTAGCGCCGTAAAAGTTACAAGTTATATTGATTAGGTACCCTACTTGATTTTTAAGATTTCGAATGGCTTCTTCAGCTGGAATGGAAGAAGTAAAACTGGATTCCGAAACGGATACGGACAAAAAGGTAAAAGGTGTGAGATTGGTGTGTGCAAAGCTTAGGTGGTTTAGATTACTGCTTACAAAATATAAATTGTTGAGCTGGTTTGGTTCATCAGTCCATATTTATGTCTGAACTGTAATATTCTGTATAATGCACACCTGTAATGGTAGCCCACTAGAGATTTGTATTATGACGGGAGTGGTGAGCAAGTTAGAGCATCCAAGTATCACTTCATATATAATAATATAGTGTGTATATTGCCACTAATTCCTTCAAGTTTTTCAACTTGTTCCATTAGCATTGGACCCTAAAGATGGCCTTGTATTTGACCTATCAGTTTAACCAATTTAGATTCCTTGACACATATATGTAAGGGTCCAAAGCAGGCCCCTCTGAGTTCCCTGTGCCAATAAGTGCAATCAGGTTCATTAGTAGACTCAGCTGATACTTTACCAAGTCACTAGTTACTCATCAGTTTAGTTCAAGTCCACACCAATGAAATTTAGTCTTGAACTAAGTTATATGTAAGAGTTGCTTTGTCTTATGCTTGGTACAAATTTACTCAGTTAATGCTCAAGTCCAATAGTTTGTTCTTTACTTTAGACTTCAAAAAATTTAACACTTAGAAGATGTTTTGATCTTGAGAAATCTCTACGGTATACATAATATGAATGGGCCTACTTCTGTTTCAAATTATAATAATATACTTTAATTAACTCTTCTCCTTTTAACTTGTTCCATGTTTCCTCACAGAAGTCCAAGAAAGCCATCGACCCTTCCCAGTATAACTTGGTGGAAGCAGCTCAGTATGGATTGTTGGACAGGTGAGGAGGAGTGGCAGTCCTGCAGATGCAGGCCTCTAGACAGTTTGGGTTTGAAAAAAAAGAAAAAAGAAATGGGCGAAGGTTTTTAAAAGTGTATTTTGAAAATCTAAGCCAGGTTTCAATTTCTTGTGATAAAGTTTCAAATCCCATATGACAAATCTAAGCAAGGTTTCAATAATGCTCTTGCAAGTCTAGATGGTGTTTTAATGAATGCACTTTACTGTTTTTGACGAAACTTAAATTCTACTTTGCCATGGTTTAGACACACTCTGCATGGTCTAGTAGACTCAGCTACTCTGGTAAAACAACATCTAAAATACATCTCTTAATATGTAAGGTCCCAGGAATGTAGCAAAGTATGGCCATGAGTGTGTGTGTGTGGTATGTCAGTATAACGCTTTGGGTGCTATATCCTATAGAGGATGTGTACAGTGTATATAATAAATGTGATAAGTGCCAACATTTCACACTTGGTTGATGAGCTGGCAAACATTTCATCTGCTACCAACATGTGCTGTGCAAGCTACAAAAAAAACAACAGCAACAACCTTTCCCTCCTGTCACCCCTCACCATCTCCACCTCACTCCAAGGGTGTGGGTTGATGCTATCACTTGTCAATGTAGCAGTTTTCAAGAGGTTGCAACATTCCAAAGAAAACGGCTACAGTGTATGTTATTCATGTGATAAACATCAACGGTCCTGGTGCAAATGTCATCTACTTAACCAGTATAATTTCTAATCATGTGCTGTGCAAGCTATAAAAAATATTCCGTATTTTCCCCTTACATTCCTCGTCATTTCCACCTAACTCCTTTTTCTTCCTTCAACCCTCCCACTTCCACTCTTTCTCTCGTCTTGTTGTCTTTTCTTCTGTTGACATATTCAGTTTATGGTCTTATATTTGCTAGGTGTCGTGAGTTGGTAGAGAAGGAAGGCATCGATGTAAACAAAGGAGACGAGGAGAGCATAACTGTGCTTCACTGGGCGGCCATCAACAACCGTATTCCAGTTGTGTCCTTCTTCTTACAGAAAGGAGCTGACATTAATGCCATTGGAGGGGAGCTCAAGTCTCCACCCATACACTGGGCCACAAGGTGGGCTTCTATTGAAATTTGCTTGTTGAATTGTTAGTAGTCTGAGTCTATTGGTAAAGTAGTTTACGTTTGGTTAGAGCTTTCTTTCCTTGCTGCACCATGCCTGTTTAATGTGTATTTAGGGTTGGGATCAAACTTTGTTAATACCACAGCTGCATTTTGACGCGGGAGGGGGGGTCAAAGTGGGACATTTGCTCCTCCCCCCTTTTGCTGCTGCCCCCTAGAAATCCTTAACTATTAAATTTTTGACTTTACAACATGAAATCAATAATGGTTTTGCACACCCTTATACACAACACGTTGTTTTGTTTTGTTTTTGGTTTTATTTTCACCTAGATTCGTTTTCTGTATGCACCCTTGAATACACATGTGTGTATACATGTACACATTTTATTATTTCGTTGCAAAAGTAACATTTTAGAAAAATTAAGATTTCGAGGCTTCTTAGAATCATTTGCAGCTCACGCTATTGTTTATGTGAAGTCTCAACTTTTAGTTTCAAGACTTTCAGTTTCCAATTTGTCAGTTCTAAACTTAGTTATTATTAAGACCGCTTTTTGACGAAAACAAGAAAATTGGGCTACCAAATTTGATATTGTACTATTCTTCATATTGAACTGGCTCTAGCAGATTTTTTGTTGTTGTTGTTTTTATTGTTATTTTATGTTTTGAGCCTGTCCAGTTTAGTGGTTGTGGATCAAAGAATTGGACTTTTATTAAGCAATACTAAAATACAACCACTTCTGCTGTTACCCTTTACCTAACTATTACTGCCACTCTAAAATCCTTTACCTACTATACTTCCATTTTGACTCCTTTACTACTGACATCCTTTACCTAACTTTTCCCCTGTCTACCCCTTTAGACAAGGCCATATGAGTATGGTGGTTCACTTGATGAGGTATGGCGGACTGGCTGAGATCGCTGATGGAGAAGGCCTCAACTGTCTCCATATTGCTGCCCAGTTTGGCCTCACTGGAATCATGGCCTACTACATAGCGTGCAGACATCCCATAGTGAGTTTGACAAGATGAAATGTGTTATATATATATACATATACAGTATTAGTATTATATACCATTATTAACCCTCAGCACACATGTGCGTGAGGGTTATATTAGTCTCTTTGTCATTCATTCATCCTGTCAACAGCGGATCTCAAAGATGGTGGACTTTTATGCCTTGAGAAATTCACAATTTAAGTATTTTAATGGGGTTCCTTTTAAAAATTCCGGCTTTGAGAAAATGAGAAATAAGGCAGGCACTATGAATGTTGATCTTTTCATCTGGCGTATCTTATGTTTAGAAGTCTCCGTTGCTGGAGGGTAATTCTGTCGTCAACTGTAAGAATGCCTGCTCTATCAGTGTGCCCTAAGTGTGTTCATGTAACATGCATGTCAGAAAGTCCAAATGTTCTTGTGGTTACCACTGAGAAGCTGTATCAGTGATTTCCTCACTCTGTAAGACTAAAGTTATCTACCAAGTAATTACACAAAAACAAAACCATGTTGCATATAAGTTAAATTTGTAACTTTTTATTCAAAAGTTGTGACTCGTTTGCAAATTATTGAACGAATGAATTAGTGCTGATGGTTTGCACAGTTTGCTCTAGTTAATTAGAACTGATTGTCCTTTACTGTGTTTGTCCTTTACTGTGTTTGTCCTTCACTTGCTGAAGGCTGATTTCATGTCCACTTGGTATCATTTAGTCCCGACTCTTAACTCCCTCGTGCTTTGTGGTGTACAGGAAATAGACTGTCGTGACACAGAAGGTAGAACTCCACTTATGCATGCAGCAGCACGCGCCAGTACCAGGTACGCTACGCTCTAGAAACTCCTCCCACTTCAATTTATTTGTTTTTGTTGCCGTTATATTTTTATTCAGTTTTGAAACCGTGCGCCTCCTTGCCTCCCTTGGTGCTGACTTGACATTGAAAGACAAATCAGGAAACTCCGCCCTCCACCACGCCTCTATGAATCTCAACTTTGTGGCCACCAAGGTTCTGATTGATGCGGGGGCTCAACTGGACGCGGTCAATAATGACGTAAGACACCAAATGCCTGGTAGTTATGGTAGCAAGTGGGTGTGTCTTTATCACAAGATGAATCGGTAGCAAGTGGGTGTGTCTATCGCGAGATGTATCGTATGAGTTCTGTTGTCTATCAGCACATGTGCTTACACATGTTTATATGCTCTTCTGTCTACGCTTAAAAAATGACATCAAGCAGTAGTACTTGTATGGGTATCTATTCGAATGTTAAGTCAAGGCTGTATACAGAAATTTTTCCCAAGGGGGGGGGGGGAATTTAGGGGGGCTGTAATTTTGTAGTTTGACATTTAATCAATACTTGATATATCTCAGGTCTTAAAAATATATAGAACTTCAGAAATGCAATCTCCTTACAGCTTTCCTATGTCCCCAAGAAACTATCACGTGATCTGCACTCTATGGTCTATAGTATTGGCCAGTCATGTGACAGGAGATTCAGACCACACTATCCTGTACTTACATTTATGTGTCATGATCCTCTGAAGCTTTTGGGTGCTAATTGAGATACCGTCAATTGCTGTATGGAGAGATAATTCCTTCCAGTGATAGGATGTGCATACGTAGCTTGTGATATGTTCATTTACTGTGTGACACTAGTCTAGAAATTGTGAATATTAAAGGAACAAAATTATTACTAGTAAATTTGTTCTAAGATGTTTTATTCTTAATTCTAAGTGTCGTAGCATGTGTTCCTTCTAGTTCAAGCAAGGAATGGTTGTGCGCAGTTTTTACCAAAAAAAGTATCCATCAATCTTACAAGTTAATTTAAAAATATCTATGAGAACAGAGAAAACATTCATTATTCCTTGCATTTCTGGTAATCTTTCTATAGTATGCATGAGTGAGGAATTAGTCCCCACGTCTCTCATGGCAGAAGGATTTATTTGCGATGGATGTAGAACTTGTTTGTTTGTTTGTTTATTTGTAGGGGAAAACAGCTTATGATGTTGCCATGGAGAATCAGAACACGTATGCCATGGACCAGATCACTCTGGCCAGACAGAAACAAAAACCGAAAGGATTCATAGAGTGCATCACCAGAAAGCCAGTGAGTGGGAGGAGCAAAGGGTGTGGCCTTCTATTAGGCTCTGCCATCTCTATTACATGTCACTGTAGCCTTCTAAAAGTTTCTGCCATCTCTATTACATGTCACTGTGACCTTCTAAAGTTTCTGCCATCTCTATTACATGTCATTCCCCCCTTTCTGTTGTCAGAGTGTTGTGTGGTGGCTGATGTTGTTCTTCCCTCTGGTGCTGCTGGGGCTCCTGGCTGGGGCAGGAGTGGCGTGTCCTAACTGGTGGACGTACTGGATAGTCACCTCCCTCATCACTGCCGCCACCAAGAAGATAACAGAGTGAGTGCAATGGGAAGAGTAAGGCAAGGACTAGGCAGGAACTTATGATAGGAAGAATGATAGGGAAGGCAGAGTGACAGGTAGAAGGAGAGGAAGACAGGCGAGGGCACGGGAGGAAGGATGGGAAGATTGTACCGAGCTCAGGCATTTTATTAATGCTGTTGCTGGGTTGTTGTTGTTGTTGTTGTTGTTGTTGTTGTTTTTTGTTGTTTTTTTTGTTTTTTGTTGTTGTTTTTCCACATTGATCAAATGCTATGAGTTGTCTGAAGAGAGTTGGTAAGGTTGTATGTGAGAAATCTGTGGTATTCGTTCTGTAGGATATATCTGCCAGTGCTTCCCAACAAGAATCCTGCCATATTTGGGATAGTGATTGCCACCAAGTTCTGGCTCTACTTCACGACAATGGTGTACTTCATACCCACCGGCATCCTCACTCACTATGTGTGGATGCACGCACTCACTCTCTTCACTTTTTTCATCTTCTACAAAGTGACCAAGAGTGATCCTGGACTCATACCTAAGAGCAGCAACATCCACAGCATATATAGAGTGGGTTTGTACACGTGTGTGCTTGCTATGTGTTATTGGTGGTGTTTATTCAGGTGATAGTGGAGCTGTGTGAGAGAGGAGAGTACAACAGTGCTAACTTCTGTACCACATGTCTGGTAGGTTTATTAAAATAACGACCCTTTACCAAAGAAATTCTACTGGCAAGCGAGTGAGATGCTGTTCTTTGTCTTTTTTTAAATTTTTTTTATAGAAGTCAGTTATTGCCATTATTGTTATTATTATTATTATTATTATTATTATTATTATTATTATTTTCCCTTACAGGTACGTCGTCCATTGCGCTCCAAGCACTGCTCAGCCTGTAATCGATGTGTGGCGAAGTTTGACCACCATTGCCCGTGGGTGAACACTTGTATCGGGCTGAAGAACCACAAGCTGTTTCTCCTCTACCTCCTGTGCCTCCTTGTCATGCTCACCTGGGGAGCCAGAGCTAGTCTCACATGTAAGCCTCTTTTACCTTAGATAGCTAACTTAGTCTCACATGTATGCATCTTCTCTATCTAATAGCTAGATTAGTCTAGCTTATAAACCTCATCTTTCTCAATGATCTAAAGCTGGTCTCAAGTGTGTACCTCTTCTCTCTCAATAGCTAGAGCCAGTCTTACTTGTGAGTCTCTTCGTTCTCAATTAGTTAGCTAAAGCTGGTTTCATTAAACATCAAATTATTCCCTCCCTCCCTTTCTTTTCTCTTCCAGACTTGTTTGTTCTGCATCCTGCCGATCATGGCAACTTCCTGGTGAAGACCTATCACTATGTGACGTGTGACCCGTGGGTCGGGTTCATCATGGTCATGTGCTTCTTCCACCTCATCTGGGTCCACATCCTTCTCCTAGTCCAGCTGTTCCAGGTGGGTGTGGTAGTTTTGGGTGTGGTGGTTTCAAACGTGTGAACACACAGTTGTTTTTTGTTGTTTTCACAATGTGTCTTCCTATTTCATAAAAATCCATTCCTAACTAATTGTAAAATTATTTCAATACTGTAACTTGTGGGATGTAATACTATTTCATATGTTTCTGCTCCACAAGCCTTCCTCAGTGATTGCTGTTGACTGTGAAAGTGAACAAACAAACAAACAAAAAATCAACCACTAAAGAAGGCTTTGTAGAATAGAGACATAAGCATGTTTATTAAGTTGTGATTACTTTGCAATGTTCCTGTTCTCTTGCATTGCACATTGTTCAGGTGATTTGCCAAGGAGTCACGACCAATGAGCTACAGAACAGATACAAGTATGCCCACTTCAACAAATCCAACCCTTTCCAGTGAGTTCCATTCTTTTCTCTTTTTATGTTTTGTTGTTTTTTGTTTTGTGTTGCTTGTTTGTTGTTGTTGTTGTTTGAGTGGACGCTTTAACATTTTGCATTACCACCGGGGGGAAAATGCTTGCAAGGAATACTTGTTGTGTAATCCACAAAGCTCGAGCACTCACTAAAAGAAGCAGTAACATTCTAGCATTCGTGTGTAATACTTGAATCTTGCTCAACTCTGTCTATTTTCAGGCGAGGTGTGTTAGCCAACACTGTTGAGTTCCTGGGCTGCACTTGCTGTCAGTCCGACAAGGACAGGCTGGACTGGACCAACACCTACGCCCTTCCCAAGAAGTACCAGAAGACTCAGCCTGGAGGGGAGGGCGTGGCCAGTGAGAGTGACGAGGGAAGCAACGTGCGAATCCCACTGCCGTTTTCTCGCACCTGGGATCCCACGCAGGACAAACTTGAAAAGGCACGAAAGAAGTTTAATAAAAGGCAAGTTTGTTTCCTGTGTGCCATACACTCATGCTGCTGGCATGCATCAAGGCTTGGCTGTGTCAGTGTGCTCACGAAAGAAAGCTTAGTCATGGGATACATTAGTGAAGAGTGTTATCTTTTACTGTATCTGGTATATGTAGTATTTAATCTGGAATTATCAAGAATTTTCTCTGAAAATTTACATTAGATCCTCAAAACTGAAAACAGTTTGGACCAGGCTTTCAGTTATCAAATTGGAGGTTGTTGGCTTCTTTAATAAGGAACACATGTCTTTCAGGGGGTGTGGGGGGCAAGCAGAACAATAGAGATTTGCTCGTTAGAGAGTTCACTATCGGAGGTTCCACTGTGTTGATTATTTCCCTGGTAATGTCAGGTCTGTTGTTAGTAGTATTTGTGCTTTCTTTCTTTCTTCCATTCCCATCCAAGGTCTGGCTACCACTCCAGCAATGGCTACATGAGTTCTGATGATGACACTTGCAAGGAGCAGTTCTCAGCCAACAGGCAGTTCAACATCTAGTCCGCACTCACCCTGAGGGTGAAGGGAGATGGGAGGTACACGAATGCTTCGCCTGTTACAAGTCACTAACCAACATTAATATTAATGCAGCGTACACACGTGTTTTTGTTTTGATCATTAAACTGCTTGTTGCTAGGTGTTCATTATATCAGTTCTAAATCATGAAATTTTTTTGTTTTGCTTTTATAGATGTTAGGTTGATGTGTTATTTTAAAAAAAATTAATAAATAAAAATCCAGCAGCCAGTTATTATGTTGCAACTTAGTAGGTAATGCTATGGTTTATTTAATTACAAGACCAGTTTGGTTGTGTCGCCATTGTAACCAAGACTGGTTGTACATACATAATCTCTTTACCTCATCACCTGATACCATTCTCTGTATTATCTGACACAAGGACACAATTAGCAGTGAAGCAAGGGAGCACTAGCTGGTCTGGTTTCTCCATTTATTTTTAAAGTACATGTACAGTGGAATTTGTTAATGTTGCATTAATAAATTTATGTTAGTACCTCCTGTAGCTTGTTTTATTATTTAAATAATTTAGCATCACTTCGATAGTTTCAGTTGGCTTTTTAGTGTCATATAATGCTGAAACAAGACTGAACCTGGGAATTTTATTTTTCTTGCAAAGTAAAAATGTAATTAAAAAAAGTAGTCGCCATCAGGGGAAATGTCACCACATAAATCTCTGCCAGTCTTGTGAGTCTGGCCATTGAAATGGTTTATAAAGAAACAGCCAAATAGTTGCCATGTTGATGAGAGAGTAGAAGAGGAACTCCAGAATGCCGCAGAGGCGTTCCTGCCCAGAGTGACTGCTGTTTCCTGTCTCCAGTTGGATCCTGAATATGAGGTATGGGATAATGAAGTAACGGAATTCCAGTAGCCTCTGAGGCACAAGGGAAACGAAACAGCACACGGAAAAGAGGAGGAGCCAGAGAATGTCTTGGGTGAGAGCTGCAGGTAAGAAAGGATAAGAAGAATTTTTCTAGAATTTACCCAGTATATGGAAAAAACAACAACAACACCTGTATATAGTGTGATGGCCAGCTACCTAAAGTAAGGAAACAAAATAATAAAAGATAAGCCTGCCCTGCCCACTGTATCCCAAGTGAGAATAATTAGGGCAGTGGCATTCCGTCAAGCCTGCCCACTCATTCTTTCACTAATAATCTCTATTTCATCTCAAGATAATCATAGACTGTCCTGTCACCAGTGAATAATCCTGACCTCTTTGACAATTACACCCTCCATTACACGTGACCTCACCAAAGAGAGGGAGGACCAGAGCAGCTCCAGCCACCACGTAGACTGGAGCCAACAGGAACTTCATCAACCAGTGTCTCTTGAATATGTTCTTCCACACATAGAAAGGGTAGTGTCTGTTATCAGCCAGGAGGTAAGGATGGGCATACCTGCAGGAACAATACCAACTTGAAGTGAACAAGTCTGTATTTCCTAAGCCTTCGATACCCCCATTCGAGTCTTCTGCTATGTCGGTGAGACCCTACCACCCCTCTTTCCGAGCACCCTTCCCTCTTAACTTCAGCTTCCATCTTCTCTATACATAATTACTTGTTAGCACTGGAATAGAGCCAACGTGAGTGTTTATTCATATTCCAATTATAACCCGTGTACATGTATGTAAATTCAGACCACATTCAGTCGCTATAACTTACGTGAAGAAGTGAACACATAGTGCCACGCCCACTGTCATAATCGTCAAGAGGAAAAGCACCAGTACTGTTCTCCTGGGCTTTCTGGTCACACCCATCACCATTCCCATGCCAATTCTCCCCCAACTGGCCAGGAGCCTCGGCGTAGCAAAGAAACACGAAAACACGCAGAAGTAGAAGAGCTGGGGGAGGTGAAAGGAGAGGGTGTGGTTTGTCTTGTCGCCTAGTGCCACGGAACCGTTGGTAACGACGAAGGCCAAGAAGAGTAGCACCACCAGGATGTAGGGCAGCATGGAAGGGAGTAGCTGGCAGGGCCAGGTCATCACCACGGCAGACAGCAAGTCCTGGAACTGGAGAGACCGTCCTATTAGAAATAAGGAAATAGAAGAATGCTCTCAACATCAAGTATTGTGTTGAAGTTGTGCCCATCCACACTGAATGGTGTGAGGAAGCAATAAGAATAATTCGAAAAGATAGTACAATTTTATGAAGGTTCAAATTAAACATAATGTATTCTGTATAGCTGTGGCCAGAACAAACCAAGTCTCAGTGTACAAGTCAAGTTAATCAGACTGAGCTACGATATACACCTTGCAGGCACAAAAACAAAGCAAAGTAAAAATTAAGAAGCTGTTTTATGACTGCTATTGATGCATGCAAACGAATTGTATCAATTATGATACGTTTTGTAAACAAACTCTAACATAGATTTAAAAAAAAAAAGTCTCTTGTCAGTAATACTGTCTTTAAACTGACCACATTTGTAGAGTGTATGTTATCAATACTAATTCCTGCCAATACTATTATCCCAACTCCTATAAGCCAATCTCTTCCTTTTCTACCTCACGTAGTCAACAGGTAAGTAGCAGGAATACAACACATTTAACCTTTTCTGTCACGTTGTAAACTAACAATGCCATGCACCACAGTATAACACGTGCCACTGAATAACACGTGCCACTGCATCACACTTGACAGTTACTGGCCACTTGAATGTAAGAAACATCCCCCCCCCCCCACCCCTCACACCCAGCCACCCACACACAAGATTATATTACACCACACACGTGCACAAACAAACACACCTTTTTTCTGCAAGTATCTGTGCACGAATGTTACAGCTTCGCTGCCAGCCACAAAAACAATCCACACAACGCTCGTCTGTCTGAAACTTAGAGACAACAGTAACACCTGGAAAGAGAGAGAGAGAGAAAGATGACAGTAGAGATCATAGCAGAGATCATAATTATGGTAAGAGGAAACTAGAGCTTTGGCAAGCTCTAAATTAGCCTGCCACAATGGTTTTTGTTGCTTGCTTTTTGGCCAAGAAAACAAGGAAGTACAATAATCAGCTCTTGGCTCATTGAAGACCCTTCATACACACATACCCTTCATCATCCCAGGACTGAAATAGTACAGCAGGAATTCAAGAATTTAAATTACTGAGTGTAACAGGAGGTGAGGTTAATCAAAATTGATTTTTTTAAATCACCACACTCACTTACAAAACCAAAACTGTGCAAAGTACGGCGTGCAAGTTCACACTTGAAAGATAGCAGTGACATTTATTTTCAAAAGCCTATCATTTGACGGAAGTAAGTTTGATTCATAAATTCAAGTTTTGGCAAAGTCTTTGGCCACACACACATAAAGACAAAAACAAACATATGATCACTAACACTGCTGGGCTAGAGCTGCCACAGGTAAAATCAATGCACACACACAGACAGACAGACAGACAGACACACACACACACACAAACAAACAAACAAACAAACAACATACCAGAGCAGCGGACCAATGCCTGCCTCTAATCTGTAATAAATAACCAAGGAGAACGAACAAGGTGGCCCCAACGTCAGTGTAGTAGAGGAAGGAGAAGAAAAACAGCACAGGAAAAGTGGAGAGAGACAATACAGACAAGCTGTGGGCTATATAAAGGGGAGAGTGGGGAAGGAGACAGGTGTGGGGAAGAGAGAACAATGGCTGAGAACAATGTTGAGAATATAATACAAGTTGAGGTAAGTGTTACGGATTTTTCCTCCTATAAAAAAATAGTTCTATTAGGACTCATATTGAGTCATTAAATACTACATTTAAAATGAAATTTGTTAAAAGTGTATATAACTGCTTCAATCTCATGGAAAATATGACATATTTAGAGGAATGTGTGCAATATCTTCATCTCAAATTTACATGTTATTATTTGAATGTACGCTTACCTAGTTTATTGTTTATGTAACCACTTACATCTGAGATTGGCGTTCTTCTCCCTCAGAATCTTGTCTACAACTAAGTAAAGAAGAAGCGTGCACACCATGTTCTGAGCTCGAAGTAAGGTCAAAGTGCAGAGGTCAGGGGTTGGAATGCGCAAAAGGTATGAAAGAGGGAAAGCCCACAGTAGACTCAACATGTATCTGCAGAGAATGTGACAAGAAGAATTGACGTGGCGCATACATTCAGGCAGGAATACTACCATATAATTATTACTAACTAAGGTGACTTTAAAAAAAAAAAAACATAACAAAATAAGCTTTATTACCAAACATATTATGTTTCATCATCATCATCACCATCATCATCATCATCATCACCATCATCATCATCATCATCACCATCATCATCATCACCATCATCATCATCATCATCATCATCATCATCATCATCATCATCAATAATAATATCTAATTAATAGGTGAGCAGCAAAGTGACACTCTTGGGCCTAATACATACCATTCTTCATTGTACGTAAATATGGGTTTGACACAGAACCTCAAGTTGTGTTAAGTTTCTTGTACCTTATAGTATTCCATTAGTTCAGTGGTACACACAAGCATTCATCAACCATACGCTTACTTTTAACTCTTCTTACATCTCATTGACTTCTACTTCACTGAGCATGTTTGCTAATTCTTACTATAGTAGTCTCCCCATTCTAACTATATAGTTAGAATGGGGAGACTATACTACAGTATTTTAAGTCATTTAAAGCAAAGCCATTCGATACATGCACGTAGAAGTAGAAACTGGAGCATAAAAGAAGTCTCCTTAAGTCATCTTTCATTCCTTGTCTTATACTTGCATTCATTCTTATAAAAATATATCAATATCACTGCAAATGTGCAGGCAAACTATGACCCTATTAAATTGCTTCTTACTACACATACAATGGTGTTAAATAATTATAATTATTGAGGAAGTTTCTACCACTTCATGAAAAGCTTAAAAACAGAGTTATTCTGTTTAACAACTTACAATCCAGGGGGCGTAGTAATCATGGGGTCCCAATAGCTGAAATTTCCAGCACAATAACACTGTGCTTGAGGAATGTGGAACACTTCATCCTGTAATGGGGAAAAAATGGCCAGTATGAGAATGATACAAGAGAAAAAGAAAGTTAGGAATACTTAAGCAACACCAGAGCAACACCATAGATACATACATACTTCTCCTCATTCCATGAATATTGTGATATGAATACATTACATATGTGGGTAGGCATATGAATTCCACACACATACACATACACATATGCTGATGTTGTAACCTCAGCTTTCACGTGACGACCACGGGATGGACGACCGTTACCTAAAATCACTATCCCGCATTTTCATGAAATACAACTACCTACCATGTAGGCGCTGGGAACGGTCTCGCTAAACATATAAGCACCAGCACAGCAAGCAGCAATAAGCCCCGGGAAGCTCCCTAAATTTATAAAAATTTCCATCGCTCAAATCAGCATCACCTGCCTACTGCCCGCGACATTTATTGTTCGCGCGTGACCTTTTCCCAGCGGGCGTGTCTCCGTAAGCCTGGCGAGGTCATTTTTATCACTTCAATCTGAAGAAAACCCACAAAGCTGGTGTCCTCCTCCCGTTCCACCTGCCTACTGAACAGTTAAACCGCGGCACCACTCCGGCTTTAGTGAAGGTGAGTATTGGTACTTCTCCGTAATTGCTGGTGTATACTATCTTAGCTTAAATTTGCAGCTGTGTATGTGCTTTTAGTTCTGTGTATGTGCTTTTAGTTCTGTGCATATGCTTTTAGTTGTGTCTCATCTCAGAGTGGGTATAGCCTTGTTCAAGCAAAGCTAGCTCTTAAATTACCACATTTAGTATAATAGCAAAAGTTGAAACTCATTGCTTAGTATTGGTTGTGCATGAGTGGGTTCTGATTCACAATTAATTTATTGTGATAAAATATGCAAGAGGAGATGGTGTCTTAGGAGGGAGAAGTAGTTTTGATCTCATGGTTGTAGCAGTAGTTACTTGCAATCTTCTGGCTATTTCATTTATTCAAACCAATGAAGGAGTTGTGCTTATGGAGTATGGTGCCGGTAAAGGCTCTAGCTCTCAAAGAGTTGTGTTTGGCCAAGGGTCAGGTTAGCATGTGGAACGTCCAATGATATCATCGTGGCAGTCATTCTTCAATTGCTACTTAGCTTGTGTAAGTGAAAAGTGATGTACTCTGATTGTGCCCCCATTAAGTACGTGAGCATAAAGTTGCAAGTTGGACATGCATCGCCAATCATCCGATCAGATGCACTCAGCAACTGCAAAGATGGGACACGTGTTGTTTGGTGCTCTTGTCACCCAATTAACATGTTGCCATAGCATAGGTTAGTGTGGGTGCCACCTAGTTCAGCAAAGAAATTGGTGGTAGCTGTTAAGTTTATGATTCTGATTTGGCTAGACATCTTTCATTCGCCTAGAGAAATATGGTTTTTGTCTCAACCTTTTCCAAGCATGTTATGTGTGTTTGTGCATGTGTCTGACGTGTGTGTGTGTGTACGTATATTGCAGTGATTGTGGCCACACCCACTATACTTAAAGTATTATGTATTGTTGCTCTGATACTATTGCAATAAACTTGGTCCAGACAAAACCTTGCATATTTATCTTGATGCTTGATGTTTGTGTATATATGTTATACCGGTGAATTGCATTATTTCATATACTTACATACATACATACACACATACACACACACATATATACTTAATGTGACTGACATGTGTTCTATGTGCAGTCATGACTATCAACCTAGAGAGAAACCCGGATTGGCCGTCCATCAACGACTACTACACTCGCAAGAACATCTTCCTGACTGGCGTAACAGGTTTCCTCGGCAAATGCCTGGTGGAGAAGCTGCTCAGAGAAATACCAGATATTGGCCGTATCTTTGTCCTCGTCAGACCAAATCGTGGCAAGTCGGCTGCAGAAAGATTGAAGGAAACATTTTCCTCCAAGGTGAGTGTGCTGATACTGTGTGTATGAGGTAGCTATCCATCAGGTAAATTGATGTGGGAATGGATTGCCTGTTTATAACTACACATTTTGTAGTTCATACACAATGTTTATTTAAGAACCTTGTACCAATGGAGTCACGTGTTGACCTTTATTTATTACACGCTACATATATAGACAGTGTGAGCTGTACTTGCAGTAATTGGCTTCCTGTAATGCTGCAGTCTTGCTTATTGGAGAGAATTTGGCAGAATGATTGACTAGTAATAAGAAAATTCAATGAGACATAGCTATTATTTGTTTTATATATTTAGTGACTTAGTTCCTATTATTTCATTGATTCATACCAGGAAGTGATCACACGGGACGTTTTCATCCGAAAGCTTCCGATTTACACTGAGAGCTCTTATAAGGAACATGAACACATAGTCCCACTTTTTATTTGAGTGTGTATTGGGAGGCAGCAATGAGGGCACATTGTCTCTTCTCTGTGGTGAAGTCTGCCCCATCCCCTGGCAACAGTGAGTGCTGGTCACCAGAATCAGCTGATTCTGGGTGTAGTGTTCCGTGGGTGGAACTTGGCCCATGGGCAGGCTAATGTGCAGTATGCCAGCTATATTTGGAAATAATTATACACAGCCACTGTCCTTGGGCATGCAGGTGAGAGGGGCTTCATTGTACTCTCTCAATTGGGAGGATGAAGAGGTTTTTGAAGTGTGACTATATTGTGCATGTGCGCACACACGTGTGTGTGTGTGTGTGTGTGTGTGCTGCAAATTGAAATTAATTGTAGTGAACCAGTCACAGTTTGTACTACTTATTGATAATTAGTTGTGGATCTGTACTTCTGTCAGTGTTGTTCTCAAGATTGATTGGCCTTGGTATGTTATGCTGCCACAGTCCCTTGGTTATAGTTTTGAATGTGTTGGCATAGCCACAAGTGGTTATCTGCTTATGCCAGATTTCTCAATACCTTGAACAGCTGCACATGATCTATTGACTTAATAAACTAAACTTTAAAAAAAAATGAATCAACCAATACGTTGTTTGTTTGTTTTTTCATTGGATTCCCTCCCCCCTATCATTTAAGGGTGCCGTCGCATAGTAACGCCTGGGTGCCTTTAGTAGCATATGGTTTGGATGGGGCAGAGTCAATTGACAAATATAAATCCTTGCGTACAAAAAGTAATGAATCCAGAATCTGTTTTTGTGTACTATTCAGGAATGGATGAATGGCTATGGTTCAAACTTTGCCATTGCTTAGGGCCTCAAGGGGGCGACCCTATAATGATGAGATATTTTTATATATGAAATTTTATAGAAATAATCGACAATGGTTCATGTGGTAAGGTGAGTAAAAGAAAAGTAATCTAGAATTCAACAAAAACTCATCGTTATGGTATGCAAGCAAGGGTAAGAAAATAATATGCAAAATATCAGCTTCTAGACTTCAGCAGTAGCCATGCAGTACTACGGTGAGTCTAAAATGGTGACGGGGCTATTTTTTGAGATGCGACGGACTTCCAGTCTTTATTCTTGGTAGGTGTTGACTCCTAGTAGTACTTGCTGGTCTGCCTAGTAGTACTTGCTGGTCTGCATTAATAAAATAGCTCAGAGAAAAGCAAAACTAAGTTTAAAAAGCCCGAGCAACCATGGCCTATTCCGTGGGTGTTTCGCGCCTTTAGCTTCATTCAGATATTATTATTTCATTCAGGGCCAGTGTTTTTTTGGCTTGGTAGGAGGTGTTGATTACATAACCAATCTGTTGATTTGATGTTCTATTACTCTGCCTACACTCTGTGGATTGGATTCAGCAAAAGTTCTATTCCAGTACTGCCAGCGTGAGTGGTCTAGTCACTAGCTTGGAACACGAGTGTTTGATGAAAGGATATTGTCCCGCTTTTGGTGCTTGAAAATGTATTGTGAGTACAACAGCTGGTGTATGGTCCCAGGATCTGGTCAATAAGAATCATTGTATTAGTCTAATGTATAAGGAACATTCCTGGGGGTTGAGGGGGCTATGAATATGGGGGCTATGAATAATGATTATATATCCCCCTGTAGTGCTTTGATCGACTGAGAGAATATTCACCAGAAGCAATGGAAAAGGTGGTTCCTATTCCAGGCAACATTACGGATCCAGGATTGGGAATTGGGCAGGAAGATGCTACGTTGCTCAAGGAGAGTGTGTCAGTAGTGTTCCACTTGGCAGCCACAGTAAAATTCGATGCTCCACTGAGGTGAGACTTGACTCTTTATTATTATTATTATTGGCGAGCGAGCGAAGCGAGCGAGACACTATCGGGGGTAACTCAATTGAAAATCGGGGATATTTATTTATATGTGGGGATGTACGTATGTCATTTGTACTTTGACCTTCACGTATTTTTGTGTTCGATGGTCGACCCCGTCCCAAACTTCACTAAACAGAATCCTCCAGTTTATCGATCAGTACCCGTATCACCCTAGAAATTGAATTGTTTACCGTTTTGAATTCTTTTGCGGGTGCAGTTAAAACGTGAAAACTTACGGGACTTCCATTTCTATTCGAGTTAGTGGCAGTGGTAAGTCAATGCGCTCTTTGTCATGGTTATAAGCCGTACGAAACAGTATTTACTTGAAAATGCATTGTCCACTAGACTAACCGCGAAGGCAAGTCTCGTGTAGGTGTATGTCCAGTTGTGTCAAAACATTGTGCGTTACAGCCACTACTTAGCTAAAGAATGTCACAAAGAAAACGTTCAAATAACGTGTATTGTTTTGTTGTTGTTTTTTTTTCCTTCAATTCAAACAGTTGCAGCGAGTTGTTACTATGGCACTGAAATCCCTTTACCGTGTATGCTGTAATTTTAAAACTCGACCTTACTTTCAGTAGCTTCAGTGTTAGAAGTCAAATCATTCATATAAAATAGTATAGTCTTTAGGCTCGCTTGCCATTTGTGCTCAAGCACATCACTAGTTATTATTATTATTTGCGCTCTATACTCTATTATAAATTTTTGAAAGTTTTGTGGTAACTGTTTTTTTTAAAGAAATTCATATAATTTGCTGAAGGAGCACAGCAAGTGTTTACTCTGTGAAGACTAACCCTGTTATTTGTTTGTGTTGCAGAGAGTCTCTGTCTTTGAATGTGGCTGGAGTGAAGGAACTGATCACACTCTGCAGAGACATGAGGAAGTTGGAGGTACAAGTGTGTGTGTGTGTGTGTGTAGAATTCATAAATCAAGTCACGTTTTCTTGCTATGCACTGGTGCATTATTTATCTATTTTGATTGCGATGTTATTTGTATGTTTGTTTCAGTCCATTGATTGTCCATTGATTGTTTGTTTGTTTGTATGTTTCAGTCCATGGTACACATTTCCACGGCATTTTGTCTTTGCAATAGAAGTGAACTTATAGAAGAAGTTATTTATCCTCCCAAGACACACCCGGACAAGGTTCTCTCTCTGCTCGAGTAAGTTCTCATTTTTCCTTCATCCTTTCTCCCCCAGCATCTGTCAGTTATACAACCATTGGTAAAAGTGCAGATTCCATACAATTGTGTATGTAAAGAATTCACTAACTGATGAGAGTTTGTAAGTAATTTCTAATGTGTATGTAAGTTTTAACACTTCAGAGTGTGGTCCTTTATGTTTGGAATTGTGTAAAAGCCCTTGCCAGTCAGTTTAGTATGACTATTATAGGAAGGAGCTTGTATAGGACACTGGAGGATCCTTAGTTCACTTTGAAAATGTTTGTGTCGATTTAATAGCGATTTTTGATTAAAGCAGACACTATAGACTGAGTTGGCTTCTGTGAATTGATTGGGAGGAATAATAGTATCCTTCATAAGACAGCAAACTATTCTTACAGTTGAATCCAGTGACTTGTATTTTATTTTTCCTTCTCTCTCATAATGGCTTTTTAGTGACTGGCATTGTTGCACAATTAAATGATTTGTCAGTTCATGTACAATCTCTAGTGCTGTGAATTTGACACTGCATTCATTGCATATGTATTGTCGCTGTACAGTGAAATTACACATGATATTACTCTCCTCCCTCTCACTGAAGTCATGTGATGTATTCTGTTGTTTCACAGTTGGATGACAGATGAGCAGCTGAACGGACTCGCTCCCACCATGTTGGAAGGGAGACCCAACACGTACACTTACACCAAGGCTCTGGCCGAGGCCGTGCTACAGAATGACGCTCAGGGGCTTCCCTTCTCCATTGTTAGGCCGGCCATAGTCACCAGTAGTTTGAAAGATCCATTTCCTGGCTGGGTGGACTGCCTGCATGGGGCCACTGGGCTGGTCGTGGCGGTAAGAAGACAGTAATATGCATTCAGTGTGTATGTATGTATACATATATATGTATATGTGATTGGCGAGTGAGCAAAACAAACATAACACTCTCAGGTATAACTGCATCGAAATTTGGTATGGTACATTGGACCTTTTTCGCACACACTCCTAATTACAGAAGTTGTATAAGCGTAAGCAAGCTAGCCTAAGTGCTTGAACTTTCGTATACTTAGTCAATCATCTAACAATGAATAGTGGGCACTGACAGACAGCACTAATTATCTCTAGTGCCATTGATTACAGTCTGACTTCAACCTCTGATTTAAATAATCTGAAAGACTATGCTATTTTAGCGTTTTCAAATACTAAGTGCACTTTGACCTCAGTGTGTTGCTTATTAATATACAACAGGGAATACACTTTTACTTCAGCAATTAGTCAGAAGAGATGCACTTCAACTTCGTTGTGCTGCTAAACACTAGGACTTCAAGAAAACTTAAGGTGGAAAGTATAGAAATTATGCTGAGGGTTGTAGGTGGTAATGAGATTATGGACTCTAGCTTAGTAATCATAAATATGAGGATAGCAAGTGAAGGCTTATTTAAAAAAAAGAAAGTATGTTTAATTTTACCTACACTTGTGTCACTTGCCAGCACAACCACACCACATGTGTATTTGTATGTAATGTATTGTGACAAGACAACACAAGAAGGGTATTGAAATTTGTTCTGGTTTGTCTTTGTATAAACGAATCAGTTCTCTTGTGCGTGTTAGTTCCATGTTTGTTTGCATATGGCATATGGTTTGAACACAGGGCTACCATGGATTAATACCAAATTGTACTGGACCTAGCTTTTTTTTTTTTTTTTTTTTTTTTTTTTTTTTTTTTTTTTTTTTTTTTTTTCTTTCTCAAGGCCCTCATGAGCTGCTACCTATCTGTGTGGTTTTGCTTTGCATTGGAAGGCGGGTAGGTTGGGTTAATTATTAGCAAATGGAAGAAAGTAAGTGTTTTGATCTGACTAATGGACCAGAACTTCAGCCTTTGATAGGCATGGCAAAGTGAATGTTTCCATAAAGACATGCCACTTATAAAGCCTCATTCATGTTTGTTATTGTTGTTGTTGTTGTTGTTGTCTTCGCTGTGCGTGATTAATGTGCAGGTTGGTAAAGGAATGCTCAGAGTATTGAGGTGTCGTAAAGATGGCATTGCAGATATGGTGCCAGTGGATCTACTGAACAACGTCATCATCTCGGCAGGATGGCTGACAGGAGTAGCCAAACCCACTAAACCCATGATCTACCAATACACCAGCGGCAGCAGAAATCCTATCAAGTGGATTGAATTATGTATGTGTGGAGTATGCAATGTGTGTGTGTGTGTGTGTGTGTGTGTGTGTGTGTGTTCAAGGCCTTTTCTCATGAAGCAGCAATGGTCCAGGTGGGACTTCGGGTGCCCACACCACCTGCTGTGAGGAAAGGTCTGTTCTCCTGCGAGTTCCTAGCCCGGCTCCAGGAGCTTTGCTTGCACGGCTCACAGTGCCTGCTTAGTGCACAGGCATCCTGGCTCTGCCAGGTGCGCGTGACCGCCTAGCGGCAGCAAGAGAATTTGCATTTGCATTTGTGTGTGTGTGCATCGTAGGGAGGTGTGTCATGTACATGAGTGTGGTATGTTTATTTTTGTTAGTTTATTCAATCATTCGTTTGTTAGGTCATGCCTCATCTCTCTTCCAATAATAGTCACTCAGTACCCATTGTCCCTGGTGATTTAACCATTATAATAACAACTCTTGTTTTCTTCTTGTTGCTGCGTGTGTGTGTATGTTTAGTGTTTTTTCTTATTTTTTAATTTTTTTTTGTAGATCCTCTGGTTATTAATTCGTACACAAGTAAACCATTTGATGAGATATTCAGAAGACCGTATGTCATCAAGTGCCGACCAGCGTACGTTAATGGTGTCCGGGACTAATTGAATTGTGTGGGGTTGGAAGTGATGAGAGAAGGGGGAGGGGCGTTTGTGTGCCAGCAACCATGACTTCTTTCAACCATGCTATTAGAAGCAATCTATCAATAACAGTATTCATGTCATTATTGAAAACACTGCATTTGTCAAAGTTCCTAAAATGTGGTTGCATATTTATGAAGTTGTTTTACTACATAGTTTTTGAAGTACTTCAAATTTTGATTATAATGTTATGTATATATATATATAATATATATTATATATTATATATTATATATAATTTGCTATTATATATAAGTTGCTGTATAATGTTTTTTTAGGTTTGCATGGAAAGCCTGGCACTTTCTGTTGCACCTTGTTCCAGGTTTTTGTGCCGACCTCTGGCTCAGAATGCAGGGCAAGAAACCAAAGTGAGTTAGTAACACTTGTAGAGCGTTCAATAGAGTAATGTGTGTGTGCGTGCGTGCTTTAGAATGATGGAGCTGTATGGTAAGCTGGAAGCCGCGGTCTTGCAACTTGACTACTTCACTCAGAACCACTGGGATGTAAGTGTAGGAGCTTTGATGATTGTTGTTGTTTTTGTTGTTGTTGTTGTTTTGTTTGTTTTTTTATGAATAGGAATTCAATATGGCACATATATCGACTAAAATGTACCATCATCCACACTTTTTTACCCTAAATACTTTGCATTACCCAAGATGCAGTACATGTTTAGTTACTATGTACCACTCTTAGCCTACATCTCAGTTTTATCTCCGAGTAGTATATACACATGTACATGTGCACAATGTACATAATAGTGACTGCTGAGTGAAGGCACTAATAGGGTGCTTGACTTGGACTGATCTGGTAAAGTATCTCGTCGTATATAATATCAAATCAGTATTCACTTCACAACTATCAGATATAATGTTGATTATTGGTTTTGAGAATGTTATGAATACAGTGAAACCCCTCCCTCCTCCCCAATCTATGACTAGCCCCTACATGAGTGGTATGGAATCAGTGTTGAGAAGTTTATGTATACAGACTAAAATACATGTAGTAATTATTTATTTATTTATTTTCCCCTTTCTCTCCTATTATGCAGTGGTCTTACAGGAACTGTGAGAAGTTGCTGTCTCTACTCAGCGATGGAGACCAGCAGACCTACAACTTTGACATTACCAAGCTAGTGTGGAAAGATTACATCACTGACTTTACCATGGGTACCAAATTGTACCTGCTTAACGAAGACCCTGCAAACGTGCCCATTGCAAGAAGGCAAATCACCAGGTGCAGTTAATAATTCATTAATAGTTGTTATTAAAAAAAAATTAGAAATTCTTGTCCTCATAATACAGTGAGATGTCAGTTTCCTAACAACACCAGTTGTCTGAACACTTCAGTTAACCAAATAACAAAGTCTTATAGTAGCACATGCAGAGACGAAGAATGGCTTGACCATGCCCCTTCATTGGTGTTTTTATTTTTATAATACATTTTCTATTGTGTTCAGTTATCTGAATACCTCTCGGTCCCAATGTGTTCGGATAACTAACATTCTACTGTATAAAGAGTCGTTAAGGGTTGTTGTTTTTTTGTTGTAGTTTTTTTTTGTTTTGTTTTTTGTTGTTGTTGTTTTTTATCAGTACTTAGTGTGAGAAATATGATTTTCAGTATTATGTCCTTATGTTGTTTTTGTTGTTTTAGATTACGGAATATTCGCTATACTATCAATGTGGTGATGCTGCTCATAGCCACTAGACTGCTGTACATCAAGTCCCGCATTGCCCGGGAACTTTGGTCGAGCATGCTCGGTTTTTGCATACAGGCTATCATCAGACTGAGTCGATTTCTCATGAAGCAGGAGTGATGCATAAATTGGAACAGTGATTTAATTTATTGCTGCATTAGTGACATTTTAAGGCACAATAGGATACTAATTTTATTTTATTTTGATCCAGATCCTCCTCATCTATAATTTTATTGTTCATTTGATTCTTTTTGTCCACGAGATACTGTAACAAATATAATTTTATTGTGTGATTGGGGAGGGGGGGGGGCAAAATTACACTTATAGCATTATATGTAACTCTGCTAGACTAGAAGCTTTATCTACACTGTAAAATTCAGTATCAAGCATTTTTATAGTACGGTCTCGGAATTGTAGGCTGAGAATTAGACGGTGGTGACAGCAGCGCAGTAAATATGCGCTGGCTGCACGTGAGACTAATCTCGTGAATAAAATGGCGGCGGTTTTATAAAGCACCTGGTTTCACTTGGGTATCTTCTATCTCTCCGCGGTGTGGCGGTGAGTTTACACATTTAGCGCTATTGAATAAGGTGTGAATAGATCGTAATCAGCTTCCTAAGTGGAGCCAAATGCCAAGGCAATTCTGTGCTTGATTGGGTTGTGGAGAATAGGAGTACTGATATTTTACTATAAATATTTTTGTACTTGCGGATGTGTTTTTAATTAGCTATTAATACTCCCACATTTCCATGCAGCCATAACTTTTAGAACTCAGGCCTCAGCATGAAAAAAGGTCTGTGTATAACTTAGCTATCCACTAAGTTCATATTTGCTATGACATAGGACTTGTTTAGTTGGGCGGAGCCCGACCTCTTCTGAAGGGAGAGGTCGGGTAACAAGCCTATACCCGGGTTTGTTCTGCTGAGTCAGCTAATTTCCTTAGCATTTAACCACACTTCAATCTGATTGGACTGCAACGTACGTTGCAGCAGGGAACAAACCCGGGTATAGGCTTGTTACCCGACCTCTCCCCAGCAGAGGTCGGGCTCCGCCCAACTAGGACTTGTTTTGAGTTGAAGTGAATGAATGTTTATGTTAGCTATTTTTTAGCTTTGAACCATGCTGTTGGCTTAGGTTATAAAGCTTTGAAAGTGGACAAACATTGATGCATTGACAAATTATATTACTGTAATGGTTAATATAGTTGTTTCCATTTTCTAGAAGACACAAACTGATCAAAAATGGCTTTCTGAGTCAAATACATAAATTAATTTAAGCAGTAATTACTTCTTAAACTACATTATATTAGAAGTGGACATAATTATCATACTTATCATTTATCTTAAAGTTAGTATAGTGGACACTTAGGTATGGAGTGAGTGGGGCTAATTTATGTGAGGGAAGCTGCAATAACATTGAAATTTCGTTGAAATATTCCGGAAAGCAATGAGATGCATGCAACTTTGATGACCACTAGATAAACGAGGTTTGACTGTCACCAGAATCCTTATTTGTGCCAGACAGCTAATGAATGTGCTAAATAGTTTCATAAATAGAACATGTCGTGGTTTAGTTCCATTCAATTTCATTTCTTGAAGTTACAACCAAGGGAATATCACTGGCTTGCTAATTACAATAATCATGTAAAGAAACAAGTTTGCATTAAGTGGGGTGTATGGAAATTGTCAAAACATTGTTTATTTAGTGTTAGTGGTTTAATTTAGAGTACAACTCCTATGTTTATTTTTGCTGAATGAAGCCCAGTTAAACAGCAGTTGTTGTTTTTTGTTATTTGTTTTTTAACAGTGTCCATTAAAATGCTAGTGAATACTGCACAGGAACATTTTGGTAGAAATTATGTTTTCTCAGTGTTTTTGACCACCGACTGACCCAACTTATGGCTAAATAAACTGACGAGTGCTACCATTGACTGGGTTGTAAATCCCAGCCGTTTGACTCGCTTTCAGAATGAGTTCAAGTGTATGCAATTTACAAATAAATATTATTAATAGTAAATTATGAGAACAACATCAAAGGCAGTTGGTGAGCACAAAATGAACTAGTAACTGGAGGTAGCATAACATTCCAAAATGAGTGATGAGACCATAAAATACGAGAGAGGAAAGTCCAAATCACAAAGTTATACGGAGAACCAACTGAACAAGGGAAAAAGGAAGCAATCATTATAAAGCGTATAGTTTCATGCAGAGGCTTCAACACCCAGAGGATAAAACAGTGCCAGCAATACTGTTCAACACAATGCCTGTACAAGCAAGTAGCTATACACACATACACAAATGAATTCATCTGTTGATCAATAATGGTATATTGAAGAAGTTTTATAAATAACCTTGTATGGAAACAAAAGTGAATCACTCTTAAATTCATACACAAAACAACTATAAAACATTAATTCATGTCAAACATCTGAAAGCCTAATGAATAATTATTAAATATAGACTTTGATTTATAAATGACTGGTACTTTATTACAGATGGCATCAAATGTGACATCAGATCTGGTTGTGCCTGCTCAACTAGAGGATCTTGCCCGTGATTATTTTAAATTTGTGGAATTTGTGGAAGCTTTCCCAGAAGACTTGCAGCCTGAATGCCCCATATGTCTCCAGATTCTTAAAGAACCCCAACTGCTGTCCTGCTGTGGATATAGTTTTTGCCTTAAATGCATCACTTCAATAAAGACGCACCGGTGTCCACTGTGCCAGGAAGAGGAATTCAGTATGCTTCCTGATAAACGAATGGAAAGGCTTATAAATCAGCGGAAGGTGCATTGCCCTCTCAAAAAGCATGGTTGCAATTGGTCTGGCGAGCTCTGCAAGCTCTTAGATCATTTGTGTATTGATGCAGGCCATGCATGGGACGCCTCTGCCAATGCATGTCTTTATTTTCCGGAGAATTGCAAATTTTGTGCATTGCTTATGCATAGAATCAATCTGAAAGAGCACAAAGATACGTGTGATGCTCGACCAACTTTATGCCGATTCTGCCACACCCAAGTGGCTTGGAAAGAACTCTCCACTCACTATCAAGAGTGTCCATCTGGCCTGGAACTTTGTGATTCTTGTGCGGACTATGTGAGTAAAGCTGACATAGCAAGTCATAAATTAGAATGTGACTTTCGCCCGACTCCATGCAAATTTTGTGGCACTGTAGTTGGTTGGAAATACCTTGTCACTCACTATCAAGAATGCCCATCTGGCCTCGGATTGTGCCCAAACGCTGCTTGTTCCAAGCCCATGAGGGTGAGAGATATCACATTGCACTTGAAGGAATGCCCATATTCCATTTGCACATGTCATTATCTTTACTTTGGCTGCCAGGAGAATATTTATCGCAAGGATATGCAGAGCCATCTTGAAAATAATGCCCAAAGACATTTGGAAATGCTTGATTCAAGTCACAAACAAATAAGTAAAAATCAATCCCAATTATCTGAAAAATTACAGCTAATTGAAGTTAAATCAGCTCGACAACAGAAAGAAATTGCAAGATTGAATGCAGCTTTGTCCCAAGCCAGACAGGCTGTACTACCTGCTGGAGAAGGTTCTATTAATTTTCTATTAGTTTCTGATCTGGCAGAAGATGCGTTGGATGAAGACAACTTAAGAAGTCGCTTTGGCCAGTTTGGGACTGTGACTTTTGTTTATGTTCTCCCAGATTCATTTGCAAGCGCTGCAGTTGTGTATGATAGTCCCAAGGCTTATAAGAATGCTATTAAAGCTAGCAAGACGTCTGGAATTAGACTGTGCAGGGAGTTCGTCCAAGTTCATCCCATCTATTCTACAGACCCACAGGATCCATATGACTTTGATGATGATGATGATGATGATGATGATGATTATAACTGAGAACTTAAATGATTGACTAAGAATTATCATAAACTACTTAGATTAGTTGAATATTATATTACTGTCTTTATTGTTATACTGTCTTTATTATTATACTGTCTTTATTGTTATATTGAATATTAGCTTGAAACTAAGTTTGTCATGGCCAACTTTGTACTGCTATTGTCTATAGCCCCATACACTTATAGTCTGGTATGGTATGAGTGGAGGAATAGAAAAGCAGACTTTCTGAAATAAATCACCTGACTTTTTCTGAGCCTCGCAAGCCTACCAGACCCTTTCATTTCACCGTGCGGTCGGTAAAGGGTATAGCTTGCTCATAGCAAAAACAAAACAAAAACGGGTCGCGCTTTGCTGACGTCATTTTCTGTCACGTGAGGGAGGCTATTAGCCACACGCCCATTTTTGTGGTAAACAGCGATGAAGCTGCGCTTGCGGGGAATATGGGTCTAATTAAGTCCTTTGTGTAAGTGACTGTAAGTGGTTTTTGGATATATACTATATATTATCTATTCCATGCTAGATATCTTCACAATGATTTTTACTTGACCTGTGAGATAACTCAAGTTATTACACTGTTATAACACGCTGTATTATGCAAGCTCATTACATTCTGATGGCTATAGAGCAACTGTCCTCCTAGCTTACCAGATTTCAGAGTTTTTACTGCTACATCTTCCTCTAGTGAAGGCTGAAGCCTACCCAACCTGGTTAGAGCAGCTTCTTATACATCAGTTGGGGTGCTGGGAGCCCTAGAATGTTTTACAACTAACTTTATATATATTATATTGATATATTTGGCAGACAGATAGCTAGATAGGTAAAAAGATATTAGTTTAGAGCAAATCATCTTTAATAATAGAATTGTAACTCCCTCCAGGTAACATTTATATCTGAGTCTACAGATAGCAAAAATGAGTTGGAATCTTGAAAATATTGCCAGAAGAGTGAAATCTTCTTTAGAATCTCGTGAATTCCAATTTGTGGAACCATTCCCAAGTGAAGTACAAACAGAGTGCTCAATATGTTTACAAATTCTGAAGGAACCCTATGTTGTAGGCTGCTGTGGTTATCGCTTCTGCAAATCCTGCCTTCATCCTACAATAAGGTCTTGTCCCCTGTGTAAAACTTACAATTTCAGTAAACTTCCTGACAAACAGCTAGAGCGCCTGCTAAATCAAAGACCAGTCTACTGTTTGCTTCAGGACAATGGCTGCAAATGGAGTGGAGAGTTGTGCCATCTTTCAGCTCATCTCAGCTTGGACAACATACATCTTCAATCTGCTTGTGGCTATCTACCTGTCCCTTGTCCATATTGCAAGGTTTACATGAGGCGAATGCGTATTCCTGTTCATCAGGGGGGGTGTTCATCACGGCCTTCCAATTGCATGCACTGCAAACGTAGTTTTCCTTATAACCAATTATCTGCACATTACAAAGTTTGTCCCAATGTTCCTCGTGTTTGCAAGAATAGCTGTGGCTATCAGCACCATTCTAACGAAGCGATGGACTCTCACCTAGCTAATGATTGTCCATTGGAGATGATCTGCTGTGAATATCGCTTTACAGGTTGTGGTATGCGTTTTTTAAGGAAAGATTTAGATGACCACATGAAAGGGAGGACAGACTTGCACTTAAGGCAAATGAAAACAAAGTGCAAACAGCTCCAAGATAAAGAACAGAAAGCATCAAGTGCTTTGAAATCATTGCGAGAAGACAATGCAAAATTAAAAGAAGAAAAAGAAGGATTATATGCACTGATTCTTCAGTGCACTTCTCAATTAGAGGAGTTATCTGCAGAAAATGAGGAATTAAGAAGGGCAAGCAAAGGTAGAGAAATCAAGAAGCTCAAGGTTACTAACCTCCCTCCTGGTACAAACAAACACAATCTAAAATGTGTTTTTGGTCAGTTTGGAACTGTAAGTGACATTCAACTGAACAAGCCGCACAATGCCTTTATTGAATATTCATGTCAAAGTGATTTTGAAGAAGCTTTGCAGGTGAGCCTTGTAAGAGGTATAAACTTGCTTAAGCACAGACTTGTCCTGGAAGAAATTTATTCATAATGTCGCTCTCAAGCTATGACTGCTTGTACAAGACTCAACTGAAGTGATATCATTTCATTGTTCTTTTTTGTGCATGTGTTTGACTCTTTAGTTTGGCTTTTCACATTATAGCTTACTTTAATTTTCCTTCAAATTGAGTTCTCGTGCTCTATGTTTGCGAAACTTGTGTACAATTATTATCACTTTTTATTATTATGTTTGAACAACAAAATAATGAATGGGTGACTTTCAAAGCACATACAATAATAGGATGAGTTGGTACAAGTAGTGATGCAGGAATGATGTTGAAGGAGTTCACTTGCATGTGATCAGCATTGAAGTAGAAACTTCATTATCTCATGGAGAAAAGATTGTAGAGTTAACTTTGTACTTGTAGTTGTTATTGTAAATATTCATGTGATTTTGAAACAACACCTCCAACAGTGATGCAATCTCGGAGCAAATGTTTCTGCAGAATCCCACTCTTTTTTTCCCACCTGCTTCTAGAAAGCTAAATAGTCTTCTAGTCATGTCATCAACAGCTTAGCTGACACATGTCACGATGAGGTCACCATATTTCTCAGCCCGATGAAGCCTGCTTCCGAGCGTCTGCAGCTATAAACAACCCAGATGTGTTGTGTATACTCTGCAAAAGTAAGTGTACAGCACAAGCCATAGATGTATAGGGGTTGGCGAATTATGCTCTTTTTTTTTGTTTTGTTATTATGCTATGCTAGCAATGCTCATCATTTTAGTTTCTTGACAACTCTTATTATGCTCATGAAACCTCTTATTATGCTGAGTCAAAAGGCCACCTCAACCAGGTTTCCCCTTCCCTCTTGAAACCCTGTTTATAGTTGATGATTCTACATGGTTGTAGCAGTGGAATGACTTTTCTGCCACTACGCCTCTTCTAAAAGCTTTCAAATAGCAATCGACCTCTCTGAACCTCATGGTCAGCATCATCTTCAGATTGTAGACTATTTTTCCACTACTTTGAAGTTTGCTATATTATATGCAAGCACTGCAGTTGTATAAGACTGCAAGTTCATCCATCTATTTATACAAACCCACAACATCTGTATGAGTTTCATATTGCTTATGACATAGGACTAAATAAATGATTGACCATTAGAGTCAATTATTATAAAGCCACTCACATTTAAAAAAAAGAATTTTCACACAAAAAATACTTCGTAGTCAAAGAAAATGATTCTATGCAATGTGGCTGTTTCCCTGCCTCACTTCTCAAATGAAGCTAAGTCTGCCATTGATAACTACTTTGTTATTGCTCCTAAAGTAAATGAATGAATATAGAAACAAGTAGCTAAAATAATGGGGGGAAAAGATTCGAAAATTATCCTCATAGGACCTCTGCTGCACAGAGTTCTAAGGCATTATAGTCCAGGTACTAACCCCAGTTGTTGGACTGTAAGTTGAAGAAGAGTCCATCAAAACGCTCGCGAATTCCATCCGAGGTTACGATAGTTTTTTTTATGCGAATTGTATTGCGAGGTTAACTTCCTGTCCGGTGATAGACAGGTAAGTGTACAAGCCCATTTTAGGGGGTAAACAAATGGTAGGACAGATCTTTCGGTATTGTCTGGTTAATCCCGCGAGTTAGGGCTCCTTAGATAGCTTGATTGGTAAGTCTGTATAGAGAAGTAGGTTCATCGCTTATTTTTCAAGTAGCACAATGAGTTGGAATCTGGAAAAAGTTGCCAAAACAGTGAGTTCTTTGTTGGAGTCTCGTGAATACCAATTTGTGGAACCATTCCCAAGTGAAGTACAAACAAAGTGCTCAATATGTTTACAAATTCTGAAGGAACCCTATGTTGTAGGCTGCTGTGGTTATCGCTTCTGCAAGTCCTGCCTTCGTCCTACAATAAGGTCTTGTCCCCTGTGTAAAACTTACAATTTCAGTAAACTTCCTGACAAACAGCTAGAGCGCCTGCTAAATCAAAGACCAGTCGACTGTTTGCTTCAGGACAATGGCTGCAGATGGAGTGGGGAGTTGTACCATCTTTCAGCTCATCTCAGCTTGGACAACGTACATATTCGATCTGCTTGTGGCTATCTACCTGTCCCTTGTCCATATTGCAAGGTTTACATGAGGCGAATGCATATTCCTAATCATCAGGGTGTGTGTCCATCACGGCCTTCCAATTGCATGTACTGCAAACGTAGTTTTCCTTATAACCAATTATCTGCACATTACAAAGTTTGTCCCAATGTTCCTCGTCTTTGCAAGAATAGCTGTGGCTATCAGCACCATTCTAACGAAGCAATGGACTCTCACCTAGCTAATGATTGTCCATTGGAGATGATCTGCTGTGAATATCGCTTTGCAGGTTGTGGTATGCGTTTTTTAAGGAAAGATTTAGATGACCACATGAAAGGGAAGACAGACTTGCACTTAAGGCAAATGAAAACAAAGTGCAAGCAGCTCCAAGATAAAGAACAGAAAGCATCAAGTGCTTTGAAATCATTACGAGAAGACAATGCAAATTTAAAAGAAGAAAAAGAAGGATTATATGCACTGATTCTTCAGTGCACTTCTCAATTAGAGGAGTTATCTGCAGAAAATGAGGAATTAAGAAGGGCAAGCAAAGGTACAGAAATCAAGAGGCTAAAGGTTACTAACCTCCCTCCTGGTACAAACAAACACAATCTAAAATGTGTTTTTGGTCAGTTTGGAACTGTAAGTGACATTCAACTGAACAAGCCGCACAATGCCTTTATTGAATATTCATGTCAAAGTGATTTTGAAGAAGCTTTGCAGGTGAGCCTCGTAAGAGGTGTAAACTTGCTTAAACACAGACTTGTCCTGGAAGACATTTATTCATAATGTCGCTCTCAAGCTATGACTGTGCTTGTACAAGACTCAACTGAAGTGATATCATTTCATTGTTCTTTTTGTGCATGTTTGACTCTTTAGTTTGGCTTTTCACATTATAGCTTACTTTAATTTTCCTTCAAATTGAGTTCTCGTGCTCTATGTTTGTGAAACTTGTGTACAATATTATTATCACTTTTTATTCATGTTTGAACAACAAAATAATGAATGGGTGACTTTCAAAGCACATACAATAATAGGATGAGTTGGTACAAGTAGTGATGCAGGAATGATGTTGAAGGAGTTCACTTGCATGTGGTCAGCATTGAAATAGAAACTTTATTATCTCTCATGGAGAAAAGATTGTAGAGTTAACTTTGTACTTGTAGTTGTTATTGTAAATATTCATGTGATTTTGAAACAACACCCCCAACAGTGATGCAATCTCGGAGCAAATGTTTCTGCAGAATCCCACTCTTCCACCGCCATTTTTTCCCACCTGCTTCTAGAAAGCTAAATAGTTTTCTAGTCATGTCATCAACAGCTTAGCTGACACATGTCACGATGAGGTCACCATATTTCTCAGCCCGATGAAGCCTGCTTCCGAGCGTCTGCAGCTATGAACAACCCAGATGTGTTGTGTATACTCTGCAAGGACTTGATTTATTGTAATCACTTCAACAGTCTATTTAAACAGTCCATTTGTTTTGACCTTTAACGTGTGACTTTATAATCAGGGTGGAGGAAGCTATTGTGTATCTTGTTAGTCAGGCACAAGTAAGTGTACAGCACAAGCCATAGATGTATAGGGGTTGGCGAATTATGCTCTTTTTTTTTGTTATTGTTATTATGCTATGCTAGCCACGCTCATCATTTTAGTTTCTTAACAACTCTTATTATGCTCATGAAACCTCTTATTATGCTCACGTTTCACTTGAGTCAAAAGGCCACCTCAATCAAATTCACAACTTAAAATCCTTGCACACATGACTAATCTGAGTCCTGATATGGACACTGAGTTGTTGCCTGGAATGCCCCTCTTCCTGTAGTTATCAAGCACATCCTATTTCTTGCCAGTACTTTCTTGTGGTGTAATGCCCTGCCTTCCACCCCATTCTACAGACTATGAACTATTATATTATTATTCCCATATTCATACTTCCCTGTATGTTAGCTGTTAGGTGTGAAGTGCTGTGAACTAACCAATTAGATGTGTGATTGTGTGTGTATTTTACGCTGTGTCATGGTCATGTCATTGCGAGCATGCCCAGAACTGGTTTTCTATAGTGGCCAGCCCTGAGCATGTGCTTTTGAGCCAAAGGCAGCTACCCTGTGGTTCTGTCCTACCTCAAGCATATCCCCACATTTCTGCATTAGCTTTAGCTGCAACAGAAGTAATATCCCACTCTTCCACTGCCATTTTGTTCCCACATGTTTCAATGGTAGTCGTCGTGCCATCCAACTCAGTCCAATGGAGCCATTAAGGGTCAAAACAAATAGACTGTATAAACAATCAGAGAAGATCAAGTCCTTGTAAAGTACACACAAAACTTTTGGATTGTTCATAGAGTCAGAAGTCAGTCATTTTGTATTGATTGGTCAAAATTTTAAGTACAACACAAACCACATCTAAATGTAAGGTGAGAGTATTAACAACTTGGTTAATACATAATGAGAGCTACAATAAAAGCAGCCTTGAGTGATTTAAAGCTACCAAAGATTCTAAGTCTGTGTTTTATCACAATTGACATAATAATAGTTTGTCCAATATATTGATCAGGTGGCCTCACCCATGCACCTGTTCCTCCCCCATGAAAACACTGAGAGTACTTCATTGTAATTATGGCTCACATTTACAAAAACAAAAACAAAAAGCCTTTAGGTAGAGGTAGCATTTCAATAGAAGGCCACATTGTCAGTAATACTGTGCATCACACCTGTCCTGGCTAGTGTGGAATAATAGAATTGTCATTTGTATACTTTGTTGGCTCCTGTGTGGTTGTATCACTTAACTACTCTTCTCCTTATACTTAATCCACACTATAGGTCTCACACAGGAATTTAGGGTGGGGGAAAATTTCAAGTTTATAAACCGAGTTAGCTACTTTTTTTGTTAGTTTGATAATTAGAGTAAGTACAAGAAAAGAGCTATTGCCAAAGTGGGCTATTTTTAAAAAAAATTTCTTCAATAAATGGAAAAAGATTATGGAGTCGAAGTCACTGGAGAAAGTACCAGGCTCCAAGAGTTCCTAGAAGAACTGAAAAGTTGTGCTATCTCTTCAGTGGAAATTGTGCTTTCAATTTGGTATAGCTACAGCTAGGAGATTTAAAAAAAATTTTAGGTTGCGAAATCAGCTAGCAGAGCAGTAGCTACTTGGCATGACTAAAGAATTGCCATTGAATGTTAAAAAAATAAGAAACATAATTTTACTGAATAAGACTATTCGAAGAGAATAATCACTGGATCATTACTTTAATGTTACTGCAATGGTCACTTTTTGTTGTTATTATAACATTGTAGCTGATTTAAGCAATTAAATTGCAGTTATTTGGGGATACACCTTTTGCTTGGGGTGGGAAACCCCAGGTTTCCCCTTCCCTCTATAATATGAAACCCTGTTGATAGTTGGTGATTCTACATAGTTGTAGCAGTGGAATGGCTTTTCTGCCACTACGCCTCCTCTAAAAGCTTTCAAATAGCAACTGACCTCTCTGAACCTCATGGTCAGCATCATCTTCAGATTGTAGACTATTTTCCCACTACTTTGAAGATATTGTAGCTATAGAGGTATGGCAAGTTTCGGGACTGAGACTTGTGTTTATGATTCATTTGCAAGCGCTGCAGTTGTATAAGAAGACTGAGTGTTTGTTCAAGTTCATTTCATCTATTTATACAAACCCACAACATCTGTATGAGTTTCATATTGCTTATGACATGGGACTAAAATAAATGATTGACCATTAGAGTCAATTATTATAAAGCCACTCACATTTTAAAAAAAGAATTTTCACACAAAAAATACTTCGTAGTCAAAGAAAATGACTCTATGCAATGTGGCTGTTTCCCTGCCTCACTTCTCAAATGAAGCTAAGTCTGCCATTGATAACTTAACATTTTACTTTGTTATTGCTCCTAAAGTAAATGAATGAATATAGAAACAAGTAGCTAAAATAATGGGGGGAAAAGATTCGAAAATTATCCTCATAGGACCTCTGCTGCACAGAGTTCTAAGGCATTATAGTCCAGGTACTAACCCCAGTTGTTGGACTGTACATAAGTTGAAGAAGAGTCATCAAAACGCTCGCGAATTCCATCCGAGGTTACGACAGTTTTTTTTATGCGAATTGTATTGCGAGGTTAACTTCCTGTCCGGTGATGGACAGGTAAATGTACAAGCCCATTTTAGGGGGTAAACAAATGGTAGGACAGATCTTTCGGTATTGTCTGGTTAATCCCGCGAGTTAGGGCTCCTTAGATAGCTTGATTGGTAAGTCTGTATAGAGAAGTAGGTTCATCGCATATTTTTCAAGTAGCACAATGAGTTGGAATCTGGAAAAAGTTGCCAAAACAGTGAGTTCTTTGTTGGAGTCTCGTGAATACCAATTTGTGGAACCATTCCCAAGTGAAGTACAAACAGAGTGCTCAATATGTTTACAAATTCTGAAGGAACCCTATGTTGTAGGCTGCTGTGGTTATCGGTTCTGCAAGTCCTGCCTTCATCCTACAATAAGGTCTTGTCCCCTGTGTAAAACTTACAATTTCAGTAAACTTCCTGACAAACAGCTAGAGCGCCTGCTAAATCAAAGACCAGTCTACTGTTTGCTTCAGGACAATGGCTGCAGATGGAGTGGGGAGTTGTACCATCTTTCAGCTCATCTCAGCTTGGACAACGTACATCTTCAATCTGCTTGTGGCTATCTACCTGTCCCTTGTCCATATTGCAAGGTTTACATGAGGCGAATGCGTATTCCTGCTCATCAGGGTGTGTGTTCATCACGGCCTTCCAATTGCATGCACTGCAAACATAGTTTTCCTTATAACCAATTATCTGCACATTACAAAGTTTGTCCCAATGTTCCTCGTGTTTGCAAGAATAGCTGTGGCTATCAGCACCATTCTAACGAAGCGATGGACTCTCACCTAGCTAATGATTGCCCATTGGAGATGATCTGCTGTGAATATCGCTTTGCAGGTTGTGGTATGCGTTTTTTAAGGAAAGATTTAGATGACCACATGAAAGGGAAGACAGACTTGCACTTAAGGCAAATGAAAACAAAGTGCAAGCAGCTCCAAGATAAAGAACAGAAAGCATCAAGTGCTTTGAAATCATTACGAGAAGACAATGCAAATTTAAAAGAAGAAAAAGAAGAATTATATGCACTGATTCTTCAGTGCAATTCTCAATTAGAGGAGTTATCTGCAGAAAATGAGGAATTAAGAAGGGCAAGCAAAGGTACAGAAATCAAGAGGCTCAAGGTTACTAATTAACCTCCCTCCTGGTGCAAACAAACACGTTTTTGGTCAGTTTGGAACTGTAAGTGACATTCAACTGAACAAGCCGCACAATGCCTTTATTGAATATTCATGTCAAAGTGATTTTGAAGAAGCTTTGCAGGTGAGCCTTGTAAGAGGTATAAACTTGCTTAAGCACAGACTTGTCCTGGAAGAAATTTATTCATAATGTCGCTCTCAAGCTATGACTGCTTGCACAAGACTCAACTGAAGTGATATCATTTCATTGTTCTTTTTTGTGCATGCGTTTGACTCTTTAGTTTGGCTCTTCACATTATAGCTTACTTTAATTTTCCTTCAAATTGAGTTCTCGTGCTCTATGTTTGCGAAACTTGTGTACAATTATTATCACTTTTTATTATCATGTTTGAACTACAAAATAATGAATGGGTGACTTTCAAAGCACATACAATAATAGGATGAGTTGGTACAAGTAGTGATGCAGGAATGATGTTGAAGGAGTTCACTTGCATGTGGTCAGCATTGAAGTAGAAACTTTATTATCTCTCATGGAGAAAAGATTGTAGAGTTAATTTTTGTACTTGTAGTTGTTATTGTAAATATTCATGTGATTTTGAAACAACACCCCCAACAGTGATGCAATCTCAGAGCAAATGTTTCTGCAGAATCCCACTCTTCCACCGCCATTTTTTCCCACCTGCTTCTAGAAAGCTAAATCGTTTTCTAGTCATGTCATCTAACAGCTTAGCTGACACATGTCACGATGAAGTCACCGTATTTCTCAGCCCGATGAAGCCTGTTTCCGAGCGTCTGCAGCTATAAACAACCCAGATGTGTTGCGTATACATGTACTCTGCAAAAGTAAGTGTACAGCACAAGCCATAGATGTATAGGGGTTGGCGAATTATGCTCTTTTTTTCTTTTTTTTTGTTATTATGCTATGCTAGCATTGCTCATCATTTTAGTTTCTTGACAACTCTTATTATGCTCATGAAACCTCTTATTATGCTCAGTTTTCACTTGAGTCAAAAGGCCACCTCAACCAGGTTTCCCCTTCCCTCTATATATGAAACCCTGTTGATAGTTGATGATTCTACATGGTTGTAGCAGTGGAATGGCTTTTCTGCCACTATGCCTCCTCTAATAGCTTTCAAATAGCAACCGACCTTTCTGAACCTCATGGTCAGCATCATCTTCAGATTGTAGACTATTTTCCCACTACTTTGAAGTTTGCTATATTGTAGCTATAGAGGTATGGCAAGTTTCGGGACTGAGACTTGTGTTTATGTCTCCCAGATTCATTTGCAAGCACTGCAGTTGTATAAGAAGACTGAGTGTTTGTTCAAGTTCATCCATCTATTTATACAAACCCACAACATCTGTAAACGCTCGCGAATTCCATCCGGAGGTTACGACAGTTTTTTTTTATGCGAATTGTATTGCGAGGTTAACTTCCTGTCCGGTGATATGGACAGGTAAGTGTGTACAAGCCCATCTTAGGGGGTAAACAAATGGTAGGACAGATCTTTCGGTATTGTCTGGTTAATCCCGCGAGTTAGGGTTCCTCCTTAAATAGCTTGATTGGTAAGTCTGTATAGAGAAGTAGGTTCATCGCATATTTTTCAAGTAGCACAATGAGTTGGAATCTGGAAAAAGTTGCCAAAACAGTGAGTTCTTTGTTGGAGTCTCGTGAATACCAATTTGTGGAACCATTCCCAAGTGAAGTACAAACAGAGTGCTCAATATGTTTACAAATTCTGAAGGAACCCTATGTTGTAGGCTGCTGTGGTTATCGCTTCTGCAAGTCCTGCCTTCATCCTACAATAAGGTCCTGTCCCCTGTGTAAAACTTACAATTTCAGTAAACTTCCTGACAAACAGCTAGAGCGCCTGCTAAATCAAAGACCAGTCTACTGTTTGCTTCAGGACAATGGCTGCAGATGGAGTGGGGAGTTGTGCCATCTTTCAGCTCATCTCAGCTTGGACAACGTACATATTCGATCTGCTTGTGGCTATCTACCTGTCTCTTGTCCATATTGCAAGGTTTACATGAGGCGAATGCGTATTCCTGCTCATCAGGGTGTGTGTCCATCACGGCCTTCCAATTGCATGCACTGCAAACGTAGTTTTCCTTATAACCAATTATCTGCACATTACAAAGTTTGTCCCAATGTTCCTCGTCTTTGCAAGAATAGATGTGGCTATCAGCACTTTTCAAACAAAGCAATGGACTCTCACCTAGCTAATGATTGTCCTTTGGAAACGATTTGTTGTGAATATCGCTTTGCAGGTTGTGGTATGCGTTTTTTAAGGAAAGATTTAGATGACCACATGGAAGAAAGAACAGACTTGCACTTAAGGATAATGAAAACAAAGTACAAGCAGCTCCAAGATAAAGAACAGAAAGCATCAAGTGCTCTGAAATCATTGCGAGAAGATAATGTGAAGTTAAAAGAACAAAATGAAGTATTAAGTGCTAAGATTCTTGAGTGTGCTGCAAAAAGTGAAGCAGAAAAAAGGGAAGTAAAAGGAGCAAGCAAAGGTAAAAAAATCAAGAGGCTCAAAGTTACTAACCTCCCTCCTGGAACTGACAAACATAATCTAAGATGTTATTTTGGTCTTTTTGGAACTGTCAGTGACATTCAACTGAACATGCCACACAATGCCGTTATAAAATATTCAAGTCAAAGTGGTTATACCGAAGTTTTGCAGGCAAGCTTAGTAAGAGGAATAAGCTTACTGAAGCACAAACTCATTCTGGAAGCCATTTATGTATAATATCACAAAGTATGACTGCTAATGTGAGTATAAGACTATCAAATATTTACTAAAGCATTTTTAATTATCATTATTGTGTATATATGTGTGTGTGCTCAGAACTCTTTCTATATACAAACCAAATTTTAATTGTCTTTTTATGTAGAGCCTTTTTACAACTGCTATTGTGCTTAAAAGGCTATGAATCTTTTACTAAGTACTTTTAATTATCTTATTGTGTGCATGTGTGTACGAACTCTAGTTTTTATACAAATCAATTCATGTAGAGCATTTTAATTGCCAACAAAATGTTTTATGTATGTATAGTACAATATAGTTAACAAAACAATACAAGAATAATAAACTTGCATGTAGTTTGCATTGAACTAGAAACTTAAGTAGTGTGGTAGAATGACTTCTCCCACATGAAGCTGACTTATTCATGCTACCCTAGACTTGTTCATGCAACTTTTCATTCATTCACCATAATCCTATTCATGCAATTACGTTCACACGTAACCTGAACTAATTCAACCCATACCTATGCACACACTGTTCATCCATGTTATTCCCACCTCACCTTCTGGCAGGTTTGGTATATATTGGCCAGCCTCACTTTAGTGTACAGATCTCACTTTATCTAAATACACTAGCCGAAGGCTCTGCCTAACTTTCCTCTCTAAAGAACTAGAACTCTGTCTGGGAGGTATCCGTGGCTGACTAACCTAAGGATAGGAAAGGCTTGCCTCAACTTGTTCCGAACCTAAGACACTTGGACTAGGAAGCTCCTTGACTGGAGTGCGGTGTATTCTGACAGTGACTTCTCTGGTGGCAGCTACCGTCGAGGCTCACGACCTAGCTCATCATACCACAATTACAAACAAGAAGAAAGATTGGATAATAAACTGGAATCTTATTTTGGCTATAAATGTTCCTGTAATTTTGAACCCACTGCCAATGACTTGGGGCTCTTAAGTAAGTCTCCCTGCTTCCCCTTGAAGCATAGAAATGGTCAAGATATGTATATTCAGATTATTGTTGTTGTTGTTGTTGTTTTGTTGTTGTTGTTGTTGTTGTTGTTTCTTTGCCACCTGTCCATATCAGACAAATTCTTCAATCTTACTTTATTGTACTCGACACAGTTGCATAATATATAGCTATAAAATTTTATTTCTTTATTATTATTGGCTTTGCCATTCACAAGTGCACCCTAGTCCAGATCCTTAAAACAGAAATAGTTGAACAATTTACTGACTGCTCCATCCCAGCATTGAAGGGTTGTAAATCTTTACACCGCTCCAGTCAGCTGGTCTTCGTAATATATAGCCCAGCTAGACATAGTGGGCTTGAATCTAGCTACTTCTTATCCGCGCTAAGCTATAGGATGTGCAAAAAAAAAATTTTTCATAGCATAATCCCGAATTGCTTCAGTCAATTTCGTGGTAATTGTGCAATCTATGCAATCAGCCGGTTGCGCGCGGGCCACTCGATCAGACCAACGGCACATAAACGATTCTTACCAACCACGCCTACTTCTTTCAGCTGATCTTTACCTTCTTCGTAAACATAGCCTGTGGTCGGTAGGGGACCACTCCGGCGGCGGTGAGTCCTTTCTTTGTGTAATTGCCGAGGTTCAAATGTTGTGTTGGAAGTTAGCTGGCGACTTCTGCGTGAGGGATATTTTACAATGACTCTAGCTATGATTACGTAAAAATACAAATATTGTATGGGTGATCCTAAATTAGCTACCCCCTCCATTATGAAGTAGCTAATAGTGGTGAGTAAACCGAACTGCTCAAGTTTAGTTTTGCCTGAGGACACTTATTGATAGCTCACCAGGCATTGCTTGCAAGCCAGACTCTTTGAATTTTTTTTACCAAATACATGTACCAATAGTTACTGGAGTTTATTGAGAGCATTCAAGAACTTTTACTTTTTTTATTTAATTTATAGAAATTGCTATGCTCACTCATTTGTACACTGCATGTCATTATAGACACTTCATCACATGCATGCAATAAGTCATGCAGTTCTTTCTATCTAAATCACATGTGTTTGAATTTCATTATTACTGGTACTATGGAGTACACATTGTTTTTAATCTATTGCTATGTTTCTGTGTATCTTCAGATTGAAAGAAGGATGAGTGAAGATTTAGAAAAATTGGTGAGAAAAGTGAAATATTCTGTGGAATCTCGTGACTTCTATTTTGTGGAACCTTTCCCCGGTGAAGTGCAAACAGAATGCTCAATATGCCTGCAAATTCTCAAGGAGCCCTACGTTGTAGGCTGTTGTGGATATCGCTTCTGCAAGGCCTGCCTGAATCCAATGGTCATATCCTGTCCTTTGTGTAAAGCTTTGCACTTCCAAAAACTTCCTGACAAGCAGTTGGAGCGCCTGCTAAGTCAAAGAGACATCTATTGCTTGCTTCATGACAGTGGCTGTAAGTGGACTGGGAAATTATGCAATCTGTTAGCTCACCTCAGCTTTGATGACGCTTCCCTTCAACCTGCTTGTGACTATTTACCAGTACCTTGCCCATATTGCAAGCACCACTTTTTGAGGATGGACCTCTCAAAGCATCAGGACAGCTGTGAATCAAGGCCTTACAATTGCATGCATTGCAGCCATACTTGTGTGTTTAAAGATTTGATCAAGCACTACGAAGTTTGCTCCAAGTACCCTCATCCGTGTAGGAATCGTTGTGGCAAGCATTTTACTAAAGGAGAAATGGAATCCCACATGGAAAATGACTGTCCTTTGGAGGTGGTACGTTGTGAATATCACTTTGCAGGATGCGAGGAACCTTTTTTGAGGAAAGACTTAGATGAACACTTGGAGGAGCAGGTAAAGTTGCACTTACAGCTCATGAAGATGACGTGTAGGCAACTCCAAGATGAGGCATCAGGTAAAGCATCGTCAAGTGATGTACAACAGTTACAGGAAGAAAATCGGGAATTGTACGTCATGATAGTGGATTTGACTGCAAGAATTGATGAGCTTGTTTTAGAAAATAAAGAACTGAAAGAGAAAACAGATGGAGAAATCAAAGAAATACAGCACCTCAAGATTACTAACCTTCCTCCTGCAGTTACTAAGCATAATCTTCATTGTGTTTTTGGTCAGTTTGGAACTGTGAAAGAAATAAAACTGAACAATCCTCACAATGCCTTCATTAAATACGCCAGTCAAAGACAATATGAAGATGCTTTGTTGGCCAGTTCAAAAAGAGGTTTAAACTTACTGAAGCATCGACTCCGTCTGGAGGAGATGTATTCCTAATTTGGCATTTTTATCACTAACTTTTATTCTGAACATATTTCATTAAATATTTTTTGTACAAGTTATTTTTCAGCTATTTTGTATCATCTCTTTAAGTTTTCAAAGCATCTCTACAACTTTGAGTTTTTGTTGTAAACATCAAATAAACAAGTAGTTGCTGGCTGTTTATAAATGCTAATGTAGTGTATTGCTCACCTATTAGTTATAGCAATATATAATAATTATTTTTTTTAAACGTGTCACATCATAGCTCTAGCAACAGATAAATGACATTCTGTGTCACGTCTTCTTTCCCGAAGTCTTGTTTACCTTTACAGAACCTTTTCATCCTTACTTCAACGCTGCAACCTGCTTAAAAACATCAGGTGAGCCATTTTTTACATTTGCATGCTTCCAATTGAGATGACTGGAGCTTATACAGTCGAACCTCCCTACAACGGGACTCCGAGGAGCGGTCAGACTCTCAACAACGGTCAGACCGTTGGGAACAGAGTATTTTCTGCATGTATGTAATGTATTTTTTGACTCCAAGTAACGGTTGACTCTCTACTCCGGACAACGGCCAAGTTGTGTGCCCCAAATGTAATGTCTTGTACAAAATTTAATTCTTGGGACGGCCAGTTAGCCACACCCAACTTATTGATGCCTCCATTTTTTGCCTAGCCTTTCAATTTTAGCTTGCCACGCCTAACTAATTTATGACTTTTGTGCCTTTCAATTTAATAAAAGACATAAAACTAAATGAATGCTAAGACTAATTTTACATTCATTACAAATGTCCCTCTATTAACTAGTTCTCTCATTCGGCAGATATAAACAGGTGGGCCGAACACGCGGTAGATACTGGGCACTTCCAGGCCATAACCGGCGCCTTTGTTCACTCTCTCTCCTTGGCCACAGCGTGTGCTATCTACTGGATGCGAATCAGAGGAAACTTGAATTGAATTCTGGACATTGAGTGAAAAAGAGGAGCCCTGGACTGATCCATAGACAGATCCATTTAAAAGAAGCTTGTTGCTTTTACCTTTAATGTCCTTTGGGTTTGCCCCAGAGGAAATCAAAGACTTTCTCTCCTTTAAGAGAATACTCTCAGAGTTTCTCTTTGAAGGGGTCATATAAGGTTTTATATACACCTTTGATTTGTTCAATTTACTTCGGTTGGATAGGATTACAGACACTTCAGTTGTTCTCAACAACTTCACAAGTAGAGGTCGAGGCCTTACATGAGAGGGGCTATATTTACCCATTCTCGTGCAATCTCTAACAGAAAGCTTAGAGATATCAGGCACGAGTGAAGATAATACTGATATCACTTGCTTTTGATCACTGTCTAACCCAACCTGATGTGAAGTGCCTTGAAGACATTCATCAATATCGTATATCACTAAGCTAAACTTACGTTCCCATATATTTACAAATTCTGCGCATCTTCACTTGCACATACAGTTTCTCTTCTCTTTACTGTCATTATGGAATCTCATTCCATTTCAGCTGACTGGAAGGTACACAAATTATTTCCTCTCCACAAGAAAGGAAGTGTATCTGAAGTTAGCAACTACAGGCCTATTTCTCTCCTAAACATTCTTCATAAAGTACTAGAATTAATAGTCTACTCTAAGATAATAGATTTTATATATCCGAAAATTTCAAAGACACAATTTGGTTTTATCAGAAATAGATCCACTCTTCAACAACTTCTTCTATCATAGCTATACTTCAGTTTTCAATTCTGTGGAGTCAAAGCGACACACAGAAATTGTGTTTCTTGATTTTGCCAAAGCCTTTGATTCAGTCCCCCACAATGAACTTTATCTAATCCAAAAAACTCCGAAATAAGGTCAAACTCTCTACAAAGGCCAAAGGGTTCGTCCCCATGCATGGCTGTTGTTCGGAGGTTCGACTGTACCTACTTGTTCTACATCTTGTTGTAAATACTTCCTAATCTACAAGCTATAAGTAAATGAACCATGGAGAGGGAGAGAAGGATTTTACAACAATTTGCTCTGCTTGTTGCATGCCCCTGGTTCATTCTCGATACCTTGATAATTCCCCCATTAAGTATATACATCAACTTGAAAAGCATGAATTTCATTATTGTTTTGCTGAAATAAAAATAAATATAAACAAGAATATAAAATGCTACAACCATCTAGAAGAGATCAACAAAGGACATTTAAGTCTGCAAAAGGGTTTGCACCTGGAGCTATGGATTGCTGTTGTGCTTGCTGCTTCTGTTGCTGTCCCTGGCTCCACCCACCAGCCACTCCTCCACTCTGATTAGGGGCTAAGGGCTGCACATACATGGAATTGGACTGAGTTTCTCCAACAGTTGGTTGCATCACTTGTTGCTGCTGCCCGTAGTTCACCTGACCCACCGGCTGTATGGGTTGCTGCCCATAGCTGCCTTGCTGCATTGAGTGTTGCTGGGAATGGCCATAGTTGGTGTTAGACGAAGCCACACCTTTCGAAGGTTGTATGTTAGAAGACCAGTTGAGTCCGGCATTAGAGGCATTGTTTGCTGGCACCATCATCCCATTGTTCGTGGCCATATTGGCCCCCTGGTTCATTCCCATTCCAGATTGGTTCATCCACATACCAGATTGGTTTATTCCTGTGCTGGATTGGTTCATTCCCATTCCAGATCCTTGCATTCCGGAAGAATTTCCCCCAATTGTCTGTGACCAACCCCTTCCTGAACCCGCAGCAGCTGCCATATTCCCGCCACCAGAACTTCTACCGATGCTACTGGACCATCCAGTACCGGGATTATTGGTACTGGTGTCACTGGCCCGGGGTTGCAGCGGACTGTTTGATCCCATCATTCCACCTAATAAATCCTGTTGCTTTGCCGGCTGTATCGAGGTTGACCAGCTGGTACCTGTGCTACCAGATCCACCGCTGCTACCTGCTCCAGCATTACTCACTGGGATAAGAGGCTGTGCCATTCCTCCTGATCCTCCTGTTGATGAGTTTGTAAGCTTTTGTTGCTGGCTGGCCATCCCTCTTCCCGACAACGGTGAGGATTGATTAACATTCATCCCACCAAACATCCCAGAGGCAGAACTTTTGCTGCTTGCAGCAGGAGAGTTACTTCCAATTCCTAGTTTTGCCCCGCCTCCTCCTGATTCAAGGCCACTGAAGAAGCTCTTTGTTGCCTGAGAGGATTGCCCTGAAGTAGACTGAGTAGATCCTAGCAGTCCTGATGACCAGCCACCAGTTCCACTTCCGCCCAATGCAGAGTCACTCGGAATAGAACCTGACAGCAAGTCTACTCCGCTACCCTGCTTCTGCGGCTCCTTCTGCGTCGGTATCAAGGGTGGAGCCATATAGGAGGAGGCGGAGCTTGGCCCTCTAGTTGGCTGAAGAGGTTCTGACTTGTGTGCAGTGAGAGGTGTGGCTTGCAAGGAAGGTGTAGTTGAGAGAAGAGTGCTAGTGGCCGATGCCTGTGTGGGAGTGGCTGTGCTGATGGGGAATGTGGAATTCCGTGAGAAAGTGCTGGACAGTTCAGACAAGTTGAAACCACTCAAGAAGTTGGAGTTCTGAGGAAAAAGAAAAGAGTAATCAACTGAAACTTGTTCCTTTGTTATTTACATAGTCATTCATTCTTCCCTTATCTATTGCAGTAGTTACGTTTATCTACTTATATTATTATTTTTTATTTTTTTATTTTTATGCATCTGTAATAAATTAATTAAATAAAAAAGAGGATAAAAAGTGGTTCTTTTGTTTGGCTCATTAGCTATAAATATATATTTAGGAAAAAGGTTGATCAAGCATGCTTCTATAAGCATGAAATTCATTTCATCTCTGCATACAATCCTATGCAATCTCACTGCCCCAACTCACAGTGCCACTGCTTTGCCCAGTAGCAGTACTGCTGCTATTCCCTGTAGCCATCGGCTGCATCACTGGCGTAGAAGAAGATGACGCCATCACAGATATGTCCCCTCTCTTAGCAGTCACAGACTCCTCCTTGGGATCCACTCCAGTTATCATGCTCTCCAGTCGGTTCAGAGTGTCGTCCATGGTCTTTGTCTCAGCCACCTCTCGCGCAAACTCCACTGTAGACCTGATTGGTTAGGGGATACACTGAAACACACCCTAAACTACTAACAGTTGATGGCAAACTCACTTGGTTTGTTCTTCCATCTTCTCCATTTGCTGGAGGTGGCTTTCTTGTTCAGATTCCACTTTAGATAACATCTCACGAATCACACGCATGAACTGCTTAAACTGAAACAAAAACAACAACAATAAACAAAAAAATAAATATACAGCAAAACTATATTTCTATATAATTAATTACCAGTATTCTCCAGTAAAAATACTTACTCGTGATTTAGGAAACTACAGAACCTCTACCATTTCACACAACCAGCCCAGAGAAGGTTAGAAAGGAGAGAGAGGAGTCTACATTCAGTTGTAATTGCTATCCACTAGTGCATCCACCACATTACCTGCTTCACGTTGAGAGAGGGTTCAATGGCAATGGGGAGCAGGAAAGGGATGACAGTCTGTGCCAGAATCTTCTTGTCCAAGCCAAGCTTGGAGTGAGTCAATGTCTGGTGGAAGATTCCTGCAACAGATCATTGCTAGATGTAATCAACACTGCCTGAATGAGCTGACGACACAAGTAATGTTTGGTGCAAACTATTTTTACTACAATATGAGCAGCTCAGCAGGTTCCGGCTTAGAAGTTAACCCCTCCCACACTTAACAAAAAAAAAAGAAAAAAAAAAGAAAGATACCTAGCATTGCCATGAGTACACCAGGTTCCCGGGAATTAATCTGGTGCAGAGTTGGCAAAATTTGATCCAGCACTATATGTTTGTCCAGAATATCGAGGAGTTGGCCAAGACACACTAAACACTTGACCTGGAGCTATATGCACACACACACACACACACACACACACACACAAATACAACAGAAATGTGGCTGAATCCAATGGAGCATAATAACATACACACTCTATAACACATCTACGAAGAACAGGACACATACCTACTGAGAGAGAGAGAACAGGACACACCCACCCACAGAACAGAACAAACCCACACAGAACAGGACAAACCCACACAGATCAGGACACACCCACACAGAACAGGACAAACCCCACACATAAACAGGTACAATACACACATATTGTTGCCTTGACTACATACCGTGTGTACTTTAGCACTGAGACAGAGCACGGTGATGCGAGGCACAATGGAGTGCTTCATGCTGGAGTAGTCCACCATAGAGGCAAAGGAAGGCAAGATACTCACACACAATTCCTGCAGACATGTGCGATCATTAAGATTACCAAATGCCTCTAGGCACCTCTATTGATAGATAATTCGTGTACAGCTCCTGTACGAGCACTTGCCTGGACTTGACTGTTCTCAGCCTCCAAGGACTTGACTATCATAGGGAGCACATGCCTCTGCATGGCGTCCTGGGGGGTCATCTTCAAGATGAGGTCCATCTTTTGCAGGAAGATGAGTGGAATCTGTGAGCACGCAGAACACAAATTTATGGCCTACGCAATACGCATGTATACAACATTGTATATCAGTGATACAAACAGGTGTTGGATAGTAAAAAAAATCTTTAATGGAAAAACTGGTTTTCTACTTATTAACACCAGTGAATATAACAAAAAACGTGTTAGGATAATCAGAAAATTGCAATAAAAGAGTGTCTCTGTAGCACATCATTTCAGAACAACACCTCACAGTCCCTATAAATTGAAACTCTAGTCGTTTTCTCCACTACATGTACACTGATATCATTCCCTCTTTTCCCAATCCCCACCTCCCCTCCCTCATGCCACGCCCCTCACCTGGATAGGATCCTGTATGCTCATGGCAGGCGTGAGTATGGGCAGGATGAGTTCAGAGTACTCTGACAGAGTGCAGTCCTCGGCCACTAGCAGGACCAGAGGCAACACAAACGGAATCATCTTGTGGTTGCGGAACTCTTCAGACAGTGGAGGTAGCACGTGCTGATGGACCATACGCTACACAAACACACATACACATACAAGCCATGCACACGTGCAAGACAAACACACAATGACCTCAAATTCCTCATATTCGGCTTTCTAAGTAGTCATCTTTCAGCACCCTTTCCCCCCCTTAACTAAAATTACTTATTAAATCACCAGGAGTTATAATAAGTTCATCACTTATATTATACTCTCTTAAATGCTACTTAAGGTCTTCATTGGAGGGAAAAAAAGAGAATAAATAAAGAAGTGGATGACACAAAATCAACGCACAAACACTAATTAAACAGTGAAAACACTTGTACACACACACAAACGTACAAACTGAGAGCTGAAGTCTTGCACACACATCCTGTGGATCAATAAAGTTTGACGTTTCACACAATGGCAGGTGTACACAAGATAGTGAGACCACACAATTAGCTGATGCGGCAATCCTAATGTCTAATGTCTTTCGTCAGACTAATGTTGAGTAAAACAAGATCTGAGGAGTTACACCACTAGTGCTCTCATTTCCAACTGTGACTGACTGACTGACTGACTGACTGACTACCTCATTGGTCTCTTCATCAAACCCACTCTACAGATAAAGTGTCTCTGACTCACTTTGGGTAGCTTGGTGATGACTCTCGCCAGACTCTTCCTAAAGAACTGAGACTTGTCGATGTCTTTCTTCTCAAACAAAGTATCCAAGTACTTCAGAGTACTCACTGCTATTTCATCAAAGAACCCGTGCTGGAAATCCACACATTAACATGGTGTAACTCAATGTAACATGATATAACACCTTGACACACGCCATCTCATAATTGACACACAAACAACCCGAACAAGCGTGTATTATGATCTATTCCTTCCTACCTTGACACACGTCATCTCATAATTGACACATACACAAACAACCCAAACAAGCACGTATTATGATCTATTCCTTCCTACCTTGGTTATTTCTAGAGCATCTGGGCGGACGCTGGGTTCCACTGCTAGAGTTGTCCTTATGAGACCCTTTACCTCATCAGGGACACGCCCCAGTGAAGCCTCTGATATGCGACTAATCTAAATGAAGAAATGACAAACAAAAAAAACAAAAAACAAAAAAACAAAAAAAGAAGAAGATATAATAGAGAAATAAATTTTCCTCCTCCTCTCCTCAATTATAAAACTAAATTAGGAATGGAGAAAAGTAACAGCAAACCTCTGGCATAACAGAATTCCCACGACTAATAAAATCTTACCTGTTCTACATTTTGTTTAAATGCCAGCATGTTGTTGTTACTCTCAAATACAGGACGACCGCCATTGTAAGTAGCATAAATGAGCATGCCTAGAGAGTAGATGTCAGAGGGCGTGTCACAGCTCTTGTTCAGGACATACTCCGGGGCCAGGTAGTCCAGGGAAGGATTGGTATAGATGGGACCTTGGGTATTGTATTCTTTAAAGGCAAAGGATTTCTACAAGAGCACAATGGAAGCATGCCGCATAAGACAACTGGTAATGTACAATGTACCCACACGATCACAATACACACACATTCATTGGAAATACACTGAACTTAGAACTCGTAAATATGTGTAGTTGTCAGGAGTTACTGGATTTCAAATGAGCTTTTTTATATTAAAGTATAATCATTGATATAGGAACCCACTCCATCATCTATGTTGAATATCAAGTCTGTTCAACATTGTAAGGATTAGAACTTACTTAATCCAAACTGAGCAACCAATAAAAGATATTTCAAAAAAAATTTTAGTTTTTTTTTTTGTGTGTGTTTTTTGTTGTTGTTTTTTTTTGTGTGTGTGTGTATGTGTGATGTTCACACGTACCTGGGCATCAGTTTGGTACTGAGAAAAACAACAAAAATTGAAGCCCAACAATTTCCACGCTCCTCTCGAGGTGACGACTATGTTGCTGGGGCACAAGTTTCCATGAATCATCTTGACGCTGGAGTGGAGAAAGTCCAGGCCCTCTGCCACTTGTAGCAATCCATACTGCACCTCTATGGGGTGGAGTTGGTGCTCCTGCAGAACATGTAAGGGGAGGGGCTGGTTGGTAAATTGAAAGCATGCCACACACACTTCCTCACAAATACAGCAATTACCAAGCTAAAGAAACACCACAGCAAATGCTGCTGTTGGGCTTTGAAAACTCATATCGGCTAATAGAAGGAAACAAAGTGATACACACGTTAGCATATACCAATCCTGTAGCCTTGTAAGGTCATAAATGCAGACATGTGTCCTCCTACAACTTCCGCGTAAGTCAGTATAAGTCATGTGGTTTGGGCCATGGAGAAAGAGGGAAAATGAAAGAAAAGATAATCAGGAAAAAAACAACGAAACAAAAAGAAGATATCTATGACAGGATTCAAACCCCTGCTCCTCTCTCTGCAACCCCTGCTCCTCTCTCTGCAACCCCTGCTCCTCTCTCTGCAACCCCTGCTCCTCTCTCTGCAACCCCTGCTCCTCTCTCTGCAACCCCTGCTCCTCTCTCTGCAACCCCTGCTCCTCTCTCTGCAACCCCTGCTCCTCTCACTGCAACCCCTGCTCCTCTCTCTGCAACCCCTGCTCCTCTCTCTGCAACCCCTGCTCCTCTCTCTGCAACCCCTGCTCCTCTCTCTGCAACCCCTGCTCCTCTCTCTGCAACCCCTGCTCCTCTCTCTGCAACCCCTGCTCCTCTCTCTGCAACCCCCACTGCTACACGTGAGCCATATCACAATTTTGGATTAAATCACTGACAGTTTAAATGTTGGGTTAAATGATCTAATTACCTACATACTCACACACACACATATGTCCACACACACACACCTTAATCACAAGCGGTAGAGGTGAGGGTACATTGTCGTAATGACCCAGGAGGTTGGCCAGAGAAGCAAAGATGGGTTCTGTGACAAATGCCAGCGTCTCAGAAGACTCCTCCACCTGGTGCTCCACCATGAGCAGGCGAGGGTGACGCAATTTGATTAGCTGGGTGGGACCCTGTACACAACAACAACAAAAAATTGTTAATTAATAGCATATGAAACCTGGTGATTTGACAGTTTCTTTACAAAGTGTTAATATAATTGTACATGATTCACTTTAGATAAGTCTACTTATATTAACATACTTCCAGGCACTTGTGACTTTTAATGTGTGTGTGTGTGTGTGTGTGTGTGTGTGCATAATTATGTGCAAGCTACTGACAGTTACTTGAATGTCATATTGAATAAAATAAATAAATAAAAACAGAAAACCTGTAGTTTTATGAATTTCTTTCAAACAGGAGTGAGGGATTCAGTCAGTCATTGTTCAGTTGAGGGGAAGGGGAATGACAAACAAGATAATGATGCTAACTTTTTTTTCTTCAAACTTTTCCAACTATCCGACAAGCTAGACAGAGACATAGTGTTCTCTTTTATCTTTGGTTTGACGCTGAGTGTTTGGTTGCTCGTACAACAATCTTACACATGCTCACCATTGCACATCGACACCGATCCCCCCATTCAGAGACCTAGTGTCATTATTTACTGTGGATGGTGTCTGGAGAGGACCTAGAGACCTTTGAACCTGGTAGC
>WLWD01003518.1_pt1 | contig 71079 bp, 47 predicted proteins | sample 6712731 | NCBI WGS metagenome assembly WLWD01 (sample SAMN12718690, study PRJNA576275) | sponge metagenome | isolation source: marine sponge | host: Mycale hentscheli | place: New Zealand: South Island, Marlborough, Capsize Point | collected 2014-11-01
ATCAAGTCTACCGTTCCTGTCAAGTCTGCCGTTCCTATCAAGTCTACCGTTCCTATCAAGTCTACCGTTCCTGTCAAGTCTACCGTTCCTGTCAAGTCTGCCGTTCCTATCAAGTCTACCATTCCTATCAAGTCTACCGTTCCTGTCAAGTCTACCGTTCCTGTCAAGTCTTCCGTTCCTGTCAAGTCTACCGTTCCTGTCAAGTCTGCCGTTCCTATCAAGTCTACCGTTCCTATCAAGTCTACCGTTCCTGTCAAGTCTACCGTTCCTGTCAAATCTGCCGTTCCTGTCAAGTCTACCGTTCCTGTCAAGTCTGCCGTTCCTATCAAGTCTTCCGTTCCTGTCAAGTCTGCCGTTCCTATCATTGTGAAGTAAGTAGTTGTGCTTCTTTTGACAAAATCTGCAGCAGTAGGTGGAAGTACAGTTTACCACAGCATGTGAGGGATGCAGGCAGTTGTGGCAACATTTGTGCTGCTTTACCCATTGCCATCTGGTGTTGACTTCTGCGTCCTTAAACTTTGTACACCTGTAGAGCGGATGAAATCCATCTGTACAAACAGGGCACACTCTTTTTGATAGAGATCCAGCTTTGATACTCTTTTCCACATTGTCATTGTTTGCTGGTGCTGCTGGTTTTTGTCGATGTTCGAATATGTTGCCAGTTGCCACAGTTGGTGATTTCTTGTGAATCCTTGGCAAATTGTGTGATCTTGGAACAGCAAAATCCATCAGAGTCTTCGTGTCTGGCAGTACATCATCTGAGCTCAGGTGTTTTGACCACTCATTCATTGTTTCTGAGTCAAAATCTTTGACAACCAGAGAGACAGCAAGAAGTTCTATGTATTTTGCCTTCAGCTTCTCCATGTCATTCAACACTCTCTGTGTTCTGTCAATCACTTGCTTCATGCTTTCCCTTGATAGGTCATAACTGTTGGGATTCACCAATGCATTTGCCAGGATTGGGAAGATGACACTTTTCCTGCCATATTCGTTCTGCAATTCTTCCATGGCAGAATCGTATCCAACCGCATAGCAATTGAGCACTAATTTTTTAGCTTCAGCATCGTCCATGGCCTCAGCAAGTATGCTGAGTTTGTCAGAGTCAGTGTAGTAATCCGTGTAAGTCTTCATAATTTCTTCAAATCTTGCTCTGAATATCTGAAACTCCCTTGGTTTCCCAGAAAATGATGGCAGTTTGACTTTGTATGGTGGTGGAGGTCTTGTTGCTACTAGAGCAGCAGGAGATACCACCACAGATTTTTCTTCAGGAATAGGGGCTGCTTTGTAGACTGCTTCCTTCATTCTTTCCAGCAGCGGTTCCACTTTTTTCAACACTGCTGAGAAAAAGTCATGGTCACTGTAGATTTCCAACTTTGACATCAGTAGACTCAATTGTTCAATGTGATCATTTCCTTGAGACACATATGTTGTTGAAGCAGGATTGGAATGGTCAAGCCATGATTCTGTTATGCCCACCAGTCTTGCCTGAGTGAGAAACAAAGCAGACTGCTCCATCGCATCTTTGATTTTTTCTAAACCATCAAGGTAAGGTTGTTCAACTGTTTCACAATTGTCCATTTCAGCTATGATGTCTTCTTCGGTGTAGCCAACATCCGTCATTGCAGCTATGACCTCAGTTTGTGCTACTTCGTGTTTTTTTATGGCTGCTTCAATTTCATCTCTGGCATCTTGTAGAGCAGATAAACTCAATTTCCTGACATCTTGTTTCACCAGTCTCATTGCATTTTTAATAATTTTTGTCACCTTGCCTCTAATAGCTGTTCTGTGACCTTTGCATTTTGCCAATTCAGCACAAGAATTTTCTTTGGACATTATAGAAGTAAGCACTTGTACAGTGACCACTATATTTCCAGCTCCAGCAGTAGACTGTTCCCAATAGGCTTGATTCAGTAGTTTGGATGCGAAGGACCATATATTAGTGTCGCAAGTACTGAAACTCTGGTTATTCAGCTATAGAGTTGTTCTCATTTTCAAAACCTGGACACTCTCAAAAAAACAGAGAGCACCCAACCAAAACCAAGAACAAAAAACATGAGTCAGCATATGTGAAAATCAAATACATTAAAAAGAGTGTTTAATGGGTTTTATGACTCCATTATTTAATGAGTGTTGTTGACTGTTCAGTGCTGCTCAACAGCAAATAGTTAGTTGATGTTTGGGAAACCCAAACACCGTTCCTATCAAGTCTACCGTTCCTGTCAAGTCTACCGTTCCTGTCAAATCTGCCGTTCCTGTCAAGTCTACCGTTCCTGTCAAGTCTGCCGTTCCTATCAAGTCTGCCGTTCCTGTCGAGTCTGCCGTTCCTGTCAAGTCTACTGTTCCTGTCTAGTCTTCCGTTCCTATCAAGTCTGCCGTTTCTGTCGAGTCTGCCGTTCCTGTCAAGTCTACTGTTCCTGTCAAGTCTACCGTTCCTGTCAAGTCTGCCGTTCCTATCAAGTCTGCCGTTCCTGTCAACTCTGCTTTTCCTGTCAAGTCTACTGTTCCTGTCAAGTCTACCATTCCTGTCAAGTCTACCGTTCCTGTCAAGTCTGCCGTTCCTATCAAGTCTGCCGTTCCTGTCGAGTCTGCCGTTCCTGTCAAGTCTACTGTTCCTGTCTAGTCTTCCGTTCCTATCAAGTCTGCCGTTTCTGTCGAGTCTGCCGTTCCTGTCAAGTCTACTGTTCCTGTCAAGTCTACCGTTCCTGTCAAGTCTGCCGTTCCTATCAAGTCTGCCGTTCCTGTCAACTCTGCTTTTCCTGTCAAGTCTACTGTTCCTGTCAAGTCTACCATTCCTGTCGAGTCTGCCGTTCCTGTCGAGTCTACTTTTCCTGTCAAGTCTGCCGTTCCTGTCGAGTCTACTTTTCCTGTCAAGTCTGCTGTTCCTATCAAGTCTTCTGTTCCTGTCAAGTCTGCCGTTCCTGTCAAGTCTTCCGTTCCTGTCAAGTCTACGGTTCCTGTCAAGTCTACCATTCCTGTCGAGTCCTGCCTTCCTGTCGAGTCTACTGTTTCCTGTCAAGTCTGCCGTTCCTGTCGATCACTTTTCCTGTCACGTCTGCTGTTCCTATCAAGTTCTTCTGGTTCCTGCAAGTCTGCCGTTCCGTCAGTCCTTCCTTTTTTTATTGATGTTATTTTTTTTAGTGTTGTTCCTGTCAAGTCTGCCGTTCCTGTCAAGTCTGCCGTTTCTGTCAAGTCTGCCGTTCCTGTCAACTCTGCTTTTCCTGTCAAGTCTACTGTTCCTGTCAAGTCTACCATTCCTGTCGAGTCTGCCGTTCCTGTCGAGTCAACATTTCCTGTCAAGTCTACTGTTCCTGTCAAGTCTGCCGTTCCTATCAAGTCTGCCGTTCCTGTCAAGTCTACATTCCTGTCAAGTCTGCCGTTCCTGTCAAGTCTGCCGTTCCTGTCAACTCTGCTTTTCCTGTCAAGTCTACTGTTCCTGTCACATCTACCGTTCCTGTCGAGTCTGCCGTTCCTGTCAACTCTGCTTTTTCTGTCGAGTCTGCCGTTCCTTTCGAGTCTACTTTTCCTGTCAAGTCTGCCGTTCCTATCAAGTCTTCCGTTCCTGTCAAGTCTGCCGTTCCTGTCAAGTCTTCCGTTCCTGTCAAGTCTTCCGTTCCTGTCATCTTGCCGTTCTGTCAGTCCTTCCTGTCAAGTCTACTGTTCCTGTCAAGTCTACCATTCCTGTCGAGTCTGCCGTTCCTGTCAAGTCTTCCGTTCCTGTCAAGTCTGCCGTTCCTATCAAGTCTTCCGTTCCTGTCAAGTCTGCCGTTCCTGTCAAGTCTTCCGTTCCTGTCAACTCTGCTTTTCCTGTCAAGTCTACTGTTCCTGTCAAGTCTACCATTCCTGTCGAGTCTGCCGTTCCTGTCAACTCTGCTTTTCCTGTCAAGTCTACTGTTCCTATCAAGTCTTCCGTTCCTGTCAAGTCTGCCGTTCCTGTCAAGTCTTCCGTTCCTGTCAACTCTGCTTTTCCTGTCAAGTCTACTGTTCCTGTCAAGTCTGCCGTTCCTATCAAGTCTTCCGTTCATGTTCAAGTCTGCCGTTCCTGTCAAGTCTGCCGTTCCTGTCAAGTCTGCCGTTCCTATCAAGTCTTCCGTTCCTGTCAAGTCTACCGTTCCTATCAAGTCTACTGTTCCTGTCAAGTCTACCATTCCTGTCGAGTCTGCCGTTCCTGTCAAGTTTTCCGTTCCTGTCAAGTCTGCCATTCCTATCAAGTCTTCCGTTCCTGTCAAGTCTGCCGTTCCTGTCAAGTCTTCCGTTCCTGTCAAGTCTTCCGTTCCTGTCAACTCTGCTTTTCCTGTCAAGTCTACTGTTCCTGTCAAGTCTGCCGTTCCTATCAAGTCTTCCGTTCCTGTGCTTTAAGAAGAAGATTGACTGCTTTCCTAAGAGTAAAACAAGAACTCTGCGACTTGGACAAAGGATTTTAAAGTCTAAGAAGATTCACTTGTTTTGTGAATGCCGAATGCCAATGGATGAATCTAAAGCAATGATTCGGTGTTGTTCTTGCAACAAGTTGTTTCATACTGATTGTATGTCATTAAAAACGTGTTTCGAACAATGGATTTGTATGAAGTGTTTGGAAATATTGACTCCACTTCAATATTAGCTATTTCCACCACCTGACACACTGCACCAGCGAGTAACCCCTTAATGTTATGAGATAGCTATATGCCATATAAATGATTCTGAATAGCTAGCAGCTTTAGTTAAGTTCTTATTTGTGGTTTATATGAGCTACTTGACTTTGGCATTTTCCCTATGATGCTTCTCAATTGCAGTTCAGTCTATTGTTTCAAGGCGCTATAATGAATTAAATAATTTAGCAAATGAAATGGTGAAAAATGATTAAATATACAAACTAGTCCCAATCCGATAAATCACTATCACTACTAAAGTCATCAAGAATCAATGGTGACAATGGTGCAGAGTTTTCCATTAACTCCTCGGTTATGCGGCCTTGCTTTCATTTCTGTTTGACAAACAATGCAATAGCGCCATCTTCCCCCTGCTCTGTGAATCCAGCTGCAAGTCTAATTGACTGATCTCAGATGACGCAATGGTCTTCAGGTCTTCGTAATACGCTACTACATTCTTAACATCCTCTCTCAGCAACGTAATTTCTTCACAACTTCGCTTCAAAGTTAAATAGGCTTGAATAATTTCTTGCCTCTCTTCCACCTTTGTGCCCATAGCTTGCACACCCATTAACTGCAGCCTCAACTGTAATTTAGAAGGATCCAGTGCCTCTGCTGTCAAAATGTTCTCTTCTGGACATTCCTGAGTGGCATTGTATTCTGCTACTAGACATTGAACTCCGCGAGTCTCCTTGGTGATCTGTGTACACAGTCGCTTAGCTATTTTTTGACCATCTGCACCACACACGCACTCACAAACATATGGACACACATACATACAAATGAATTCAATTGGAAATATTATGTGGCATGAATTGTCAATACATCCACTATGCAATGATACTTCACCAATTTTAAGCACACTCAGTTGCTTAATCCCTTTCTATCATAGTATATATATTCCACCCATCTTTAGATACATGATATGACTGTGAAATAACTCACTATATTTTTCACTGTTTACACTGTAAGCTCATTACCCTTGTAGATAGCATCAACTGGCCAAAATAGCCACTTCCTCTGATGTAGCTACTCAACTGGATTAGAGCAGCTCCTAAAATATCAACTGGGGGTGTGGGTAGCTCCTACGACCAACTTTATCCTTTATCACCTGACTGTGAGTTACCAGTCCTAGTACTAACTACAGCAGTGAAGATATATAGCATGGAATAAACCACTCATTACACTCCAGCAGAGTGATATGGCTAGATATTTGACTCTCAGGCTTTATTTTCACTCGCCTCAATGTAAAAATAAAGCCTGGGAGTGAAATATCTAGCCATATCACTCTGACGGTGTAATAAGTGGTTATTCCATGCTAGATATCTTCACTGCATGTAGTTAGTAATAGAGGATGGGTAACTCACTGGTCAAGTTGGTTGTAGGGGCTAACCACCCACCGGGTAGGCGTGAAATAACAGCGTGTATTTCACAGGTCATGTACCTAAAGATATCATTGTGAAGATATCTAGGGTGGAATATATATATCCATAGATGTCCAGAAATGCTCCATCCCATCATACAGTCCCACTACAGATGCATGTGTGTCCTACTGTCCATCCCATCCCACTGTCCCCATGGGACAATGGGACATTCCATGGGATGTCCACTTGTCCCTCATACAGATACTCCCACTGTTCATTCCATTCCACGATTCCATGAAAGTATTGTCACAATGAACACTAAGAGTTAAGATAGAGTGTACGCACGAAGTGCATGGCACTCTGACTCAAGTACTATGTGACCGTCTACAGGAAAACCGGGCACAACGCGGCACCCTTCGAAAAAAATTTTTTTTTCACTTACAGAGTTGTTGACGTCCAGATATTGAGCTCTCCAAGTTTTATCGTCGTAGCTTAAGTCGTTCCAACTAGACCTAACTGTTCCCTTCCGTCGGTTTGAAACAATACATTTTTAAGAAATCGATCAATCTTTTCTCGATATTTACGCACGCCGCGTTGTGCCCGGTTTTCCTGTAGACGGTCACATATATATATACTGTATATATATATTTTTTCAAATTGGTTACTGTCATCATTTAAAAAAAGGAAAAAGAAAATGACCCTTACTTAATCGCCATTATAGATAGATCTCCCCATGATGTCAATATTCCCACCTTTCTCAGTATGCATGTATGAAACAAGAGTATACCACACTATCAATTATTACATGCCTGAATATCTAGACTTCAGCTTGAGTAGAAAAGATCGTCTCTGACTGCTCCGCCACAACTGTAACACAAGTTTTTCATTTTTGCTCCCTCGTAATAAATGCTCACACGTTGTGTAGTCTTCATGGGAGGGTAGCCATCTTTCAAAGCGACGCTCTCTTTCCACTTCAGAGATAATCTCATCTAACCTATAAATCAAGGTTAAACTGCAACACTGTCCAATGCATAATTAGTGGTAACTGACTGTGAAAATTGTTCCATGACACATGCTTCATGATTTCCAGACCTTAGTTGACACCTACAATAACATGAACTGAAACAGTAGCAATAATGTATACACATTATCTGACCTTATGGAATAATATAACTGCATATTTTTTGAAAGTACAAAAGTTTCCACTGTGGGACAGCTATAAATAAATAAACAAATAAATAAATACATAATTAATATACAAAAAAAATATATATATATATATATATATATATACTACAGAATCATGCTCTGCAGCATTTTGAAATCAAGAAAATTGGACAGTTTGTTTGCTTCTTCAGGTTTCAACAATTGCTACATTATAAAACAGTTAGATTAGGATACATTAATCGGCAACATTTTGGAATCCTACAAGGCCCCGAGTATCGTCTTTACTAGGTCAAGCATTACACTCAGGTTCCTAAATTCACCCAAATATAACATATAATGTTGTAGAAGGTAACTCTACAGTTTTATGTTCAATGTAATTGTAATTGCTCTCTCCACAATATATACATTTGCTAATATTTAATTAATATTATTGTGTACTGAATCAGCCTATGGAGTGCCTTTATGTAGAAAATGTATTGAATTGGAAAGCATCATACGCCCACAATATTCCGCAGTAAAGGGGAAGTCCGGAGTTATTGCGTTGGGTTGTTGTGTTCCCCCTTAGCTTCATTTTTATGCTTATTGCGTCCCTTGAGGTTCTGCTAATTATATATTACCATTCTGTGCCATTACATTAATTTGGTTAAATAAAATAGCTTCATATGAATGCAGAGACTTTTTACTACTAGCTTTGAGAGTTCTCGGTTCATACAGACTACCGCTTGCACTCCGCGAGAAATCTGTCCAATTCTTTGGGCGAAATATTCTCAATTTTTCACTTTTCATTTATCCCTTTGCACAAACGATAGCTACCACATTCTCAAGTCGGGTAACGTTTTATTTTGAGTATTACAATTTTTTTGCTCTTCTAAAAACTTCCATAATTCCTCTTTGTCAAGACTAACTGATTGTTCACTCTCAATGCTACAAGATGGCGGTACTTCTTGCCTTTCACATTCCCTTTCTACTCCACCTCGATTATTAGAGAAAAGATTTTCAATGACTTCATCAGAAAAAAAAAATCGAAAGACTTCTTGGCAGCATCCATTACATTAGCCACTCGTTTCTATGCCATTTAAAAATAGATTAATCATTGGATGCCGCGTGACTATCACTCGTCTGTCGGTGGCATTCACGCTCATGCCTGTGGCACTCGTGTAAATGCTAGCTGACAGACTAATGATATTCTGCGGTATTCAATGATTAATCTATACATATTGTTTAACTTACCTGACAGGATACTGTTGGAATCGCTAGAAAAGACCATAGTTTCATCCTCGATCCACTGTTCAATTGTGGCTGCACTCTCTAAAATCATAGCATAGACATGTAGACATACATGAACATGTGACCACATATCATAATCTATATAATAATACACATGTGTATCAGATGATGACAGTAACTGAGAGTGTGAATAATTCGTGAGCTTAGCAGAGTTGGTAAAGCATGGTCACTTCTTAAATGGGAAAATCATTAAGCTACCTGCTCTGAGGAAAAAAAGCATAGACAGAGGAAAAAAATGTCCAAGTCGGAACAACTCAAACTTGCATCGATCAGCATTGTTGTCCCGCACACTTATCATTAAACCGTCCGGAACTTTCAGCTCAAAGACTTCCTAGAGTGCTTTTTTAACCTATTGCATCCAATTCTTTCTATTTTCATTTTTCCCCTAGGTCTTTCTCTGTCCATCCTCTATAAACACTGAACACCAGGTATCTGTATCCGTAAACATTTCATTTGCTGAACAGAGTTGGGAAAGAGTATAAGCCTATAGTAGCTATTTAAAATCCTAGTGGATTCCAACACAGATCATTCCTTTGTGTGTGCGTGAATATGTGTGCTGGATGTAGGATGTATTTTAGGGGGAGGGGGAATTCCCTTCTCCTCTGTCTGTTTCTCCTACTCTCCAGTATCTCTGACCTTTCTGTGTATCTTCTTCATTGAAGTAGTTACATTGGTCAGCCTTTTCTCACCTGATTCTATTTTTCTTGACCCTTACGTTCTCCTGCTTCTCTGCCTTTCTTCTACAAATTTAGTTTGGATGCAATAATGTTCCAATGCAACACTAAGAACATCTATTCTATGTGATGGACGCATTTCCTTTGTCATTCGATTAAACCCACGCAAATAAGACCACAACCTCTCCATTCCTTCCCCATCACTGAGTCCAATACCATCACATCTTCTGGGACCATATATAATCTGTGACAATTACAACAAATGAGGGTTTTATGATCTTTCTGCAGCAGTTGGTACTACAAGTGTATATACTGAATTTTGCTTACAATGTATTTTGATCTTAATATTTTAGAAAAACCTTGCAACAAAATAATTTAACCTATTCAAGTTCAATCACAGTTCATTAACAAACCTGACATGAGAGCTTATGCCTGTAACAATGGAATGTAGGAAGACACAAATAAACCTTTCTTAAAACATCTGTCATGCCTCGTTTCTAAACAATACACACCTCTTATTATTAATATTGATTACTTGCACCAAACTTACTTGCAGATGGCTGGAAAGGGTACATGCAATGTCATACATAATATACATTTCTGATGTTTGCTTTAACCGCATTTCATCCAGAATTTCTTGCAAGATATAAATACTGTATGCCAACCTACATATATCTCAGCAATAATAATACATAGCTAAATCTATTAGTGCTCATAAACTAACCGTTCCGTGTTTGAGGTTGATGAATTTTCCTGGAAATTCATGTCTACAGCTAGCAGTAGCCAAAAACAGCTGTTTCATCAAGTGCTTTATATCTGCGAGCACTTCTTAAAGCATTGCCAGCAAGGAAATTACTGCAAATCTAGCATTAATAATAATAGTAGTAGTATACAGTGTCTTCCCTCCAATACTTAGATCTAAATATGTCTGCTTGCAAACAATGGAAAATGGTGCATGATAAATATTTCAATTCTACAAAGCAATGAACTATAGCTCAATCTAATTTGCATAAAATTGTGACAATAAAAAAAATACACACACAAAAATACACACATACACATTAGTGTTCAACCATGTTGGACCAATGTTTGCTGGCCAATGATAATAACGATGAATAAATAAACCTAATAAGCATCCATGCCCATGTTAAAGTGAAACCAACTCACTTGTGAATGTGATTTGACTTCTTCATTATCAGCAAGAAATTGGTCTACTAAGGATTGATCTTTAAAAAAGATATCTTTCAGCAAGGGCTCCCTATGACTCTTTCCAGCAGCCTTCTTCCGAGGCAGCCCAAAATGGCCATCCATACATCTTATGACTTTACCGCCCCTCTAATAGAATGATCAAACCGACTGACATGTACGCAGAACAGAAGCCAAAAATAGTAATAATTATTAGTTACCTGTGGACAAGCCGGACAAACATTTCCAGAGTTCAAGTTGCTGCATGCAAAAGTCATATTTCTTAGCTGATGTTTGAGATATCTAAGCCAAAACTCGCATAAACTACTAGTACATAAAACATAAAAATTACATACTTGAATTCCTCAAAGGAATTAATGAGAGCCGAATATAAATCTCGTTTCTACATAATAACAATTTCATACATAAATGATAAAACATTTTATATAGGCAGATACTACGGCTCCTAATGTTCTGCCTCCTGTGCAGCTGTGAATGTTGTCAAGTAACTAACCCCCCCCCCTCCCACCACCAATTTTTAGATGCTCAGGGGCTACGCCCAATCAGAGGTTTTCCCTCACACATGCCCCTAAAAGCTCAGCAAATTATACCCCCCCCCCCCCCCAAACACACACACATACAAAACCCATTAGTGGGTGGAGATTCCAAGAAATATCATTCAAAATAAAATTCTAAGGACACAAATTAAATTTAGCACATGCTGACACTCACCTTAATTATCTGAATTGGGCATCTCAACCTCAAACTTTTGCAAAAATCCTTGAGAGATACATGTGCCTCTAACAGTAACGCCTCAGCCCAATTTAGAAGGTCAAAAGCAAACGCATACCGTGGATTGACAGGAGTGGCAGGCCACAGTTCAGCTCTAGCGAGAGTAATGGCTAATGCTTCACAGCTACAGTAGACAAACTGTATGATGTGTTCCATCCCTATAATTGATTTAATAATTTTGTGAGTCCTAAAATATATATGGTAAACATACCATTCCCATCAATGCATAAAATTTTTGACTCTTTCTTCGTGGAGCAAATATGATCTGGTCTGACATCAACTTTAAGTTCTCCTCTTGAAAATGGCACAAAATGACCATTCTATGATAAATCACATGATAATAATTTTCTCATTCAATAAAAAATGGTGATTTACCTCCCACTTTTCCGCCACATGTAAAAAGTTCACTTTAGCATGAGTCTCTTTGAAGCAATTGATGCAGTAGTAGCTTATAGGACCACACTGCTTGCACCTAAGTGAAGCTTCCAAGTTGCATAAAACACAAACTTGATGCAACGGCATGGCTGCTGCTTCTACAACTGCATTAAGTAGTGCCAGCCTTACTTTTTCCCACCCCACCACAGCAGATTTGCTTTCAATTGCAAATGTTGTAGGCTCAGATGAACATGTACCTGGCCCACTCACAGTCACAGGTGGAGATAAATTAGCTTCTTCAAACTGTGACAGCCCACTAGTTGCTCTAGCAGTAGATGTAGAAGTCTCAATTTCAGCAGCATCTCCCTTGTAGAGATATTCCACTTTCCTCTTACCCCTAGTAGGCCTCTTAGTGAGTCTGATAGCAGGAAAAGAAATGTTCTTGGTCTTAGACCTAGCCGCCATTGAAAATGAAAACAATGCTATAGCCACGCCTACTCCTAGGTGGTGTGTAGTGTGGGCGTGGTGGGGAGAGCGGAGAGCGCGAGAGCGTAATGGTGACGCGCGCTCTGTGTGGCGGGCCTTTGGGCTGTGCGCATGCGCGTTTGTACTGAGTGCCAACTTTGCCCCTTCTACGTGAGGGGAGAGTGCCACAAATTTCCCTTACTGAATAAGGGGAAAAGTACCTGAACCGGGTGGATGATGGATGATGATCAGTCGGACCGTTTGCGTAATTTCGCGGAAGATTTTGTTTTTTGGTTGACCGTCGACGCCTTACCTTGTGGTGTCACAAAATGCGGTTCAGAGCGTCTCTCTGAGAGCTAGAAGTTTAGCTGCTTTAGATGAAAAATATGCTGTGAATATGGCTTAATTTTATAGCTTATGATTACCACCATTTAAGTATCAGCAAATTTGCTGTTTTAGTGTTACTAGACGTTCTGGCACGTCGGACATGATCTCTAATCCTAAAAAATTGTTCACCTTTCAATGGACATATCAGCCTATATTTTTGCAAGTAAGTGTGGGACAGTGGTTTTAATACTTTTAACCTCAATAGTAATTATTCTAGAATAGATTGGTAAAATTTTTAGTGACATAGCTGGTGCAAAACTGAAATGTCCAAAATAAATATAGTGTTTGGATTCGAATTCAATCGAAAAATCCTTTAATTCATCAAATAAATCTGATACAGTTTCTGTTTCAATGTCATCGTCACTTTCACTGATGGATTCTGACTCTTCAGAGGAGGAATTAGGCTCTTGTAAAGGAATGACTGTTGTGTTCAGGCAGTTCAGGCACTGGCATCCTGGCCCACATTTCTTTCCCTTTCCAAAGCATCCACATCTTGCCGACACACAACCTTTCTTACAGGAACAACCTTTGGTAAGAAAATCAATGGTTTCTTGAACATTGTTTTGCACTGTGGGACATTCCCAGTCGAACTCATAAATTCCTTTCTTGTTTGTTTTCCAGCCACTGGTTTCAGGTGAAGGAAGTGACTCATAGAGATCCACCTCAGATGAATTGGCCCACATCTGTGCTACCCAACAGCAACGCAGCCAATGACGCCACAATGCGGTAAGTGAAGGCATTCTATTTCTCTCATCTGTTATCCTCTCACTTACTATGGCTCTTATGTCATTGTACCACTCCCTGTGTGGATCGGCAGACTTCCTGTGGCAATTGAACAGCTGTTGGGGGGTTTGTACATCCTTGCGACTGGCCATAGCAGCATAATGCTTTTTGAAATAAAGGGTACCTATCAACCTTTGAAATGATAAAAATCCTTTTTTTTTATTAGTTTCCTTATGTTCTGATAGGAAATTCCCCATCTGTTGGCCACTAATAAATTTGGCATGCTGAAAAAAAGAATTGAAAAAATTTGCTTTACCCAGCCCAGCAAAGTATGACACATAGTCACACCCAGAGCAGATGAAGAGCATTTGAAATATTACTGGTAATTCACTCTTTGGCAATGATGCCACATCAGGATCCAATTCTAGAGCTTGTACTAGTTTGTTTAGATGAAGATACAGGTTTAGATAGACTTTGGGACATTCAGTTGGATAATTATTTCTTTTCCAGGAAGTTTGGGTAGAATAGAAAGGTCTATGTTATAGATGTCAGTATCTGGCGAGTAAATCAATATTTGTTGGGCTGTTGTAATCCGTGCATGTCTCCAGCACCTTATATCAACCTCACTAGCGTTGGACTTGTATGTAATGTCTTTTTCTGGTAATGAATCACCAACAATTTTGACTGCACACTGATCACTAAAGCACCCACTGAGATACAAGGTTTGGTCTTGTTTCAGCCTTATACTTTGCACACATTACAATATTTTAAATACATGTATTATGCTTACTTCATAGAGTTGGTGAAGACTAAAAGGAAGAGAACTGGGCACCATGAAAAGTCAAGTGATGCATGTGGGCATACTCCCACATGAAGTAGTTAAAGAAAAAGATAGAAGAAAGAAGTAGATAAAGATAGAGGATAGAACAGAATGCAGAGAACATTATTATTAACATTATTCATTATCCCACGCATGCTCACAGAACTTAGTCATATTGCTCTATAGATCATTTCGTCACTGTTATTTCATTGGTTGTTTGTGTTGTCATTTGATTGGTTGTATCGTTGTTGGGAGGAGTCAGTACCCCGTATATATATTGTACCTCGTGCTGACTTCTTCAGAGTCCAATTACACTTAACTAAAGTCAAGTACTGAAGTGAGCGTACCAACTTGTTGGTTAAGGGTCCAAGCTACGGCTAGATTGATCCTTAGTTTGGCTCTCTGGTGGCAGCGATACTAAGCTGTTACCAAGTGCGCGAGAGCAAAGCCTTCTACGGATCGCCGCGCCCTCCCACATATGGTGGCAGCGGTGGGATTTCAACAACTACTACGGTGTTGAGGAACTACGGACTTCTGGAGGGAGACGTCCTGACAGGAGATCTGAGAACCAACTTTTACCAACTACCCACGATCTGAGGATTCGTGAACGGGCGACCTTGCTTTGGCAGTGGAAGCAACTATCAAGCGACCATACTACGATAGTGGAAGCACAGATCAGCACGGTGACCTTACTACGGTAGAGGGACCATCACACAGTTACCTTGTTACGACAGAGGGACTAAACCTACACGGCTATCTTGCTACGGCAGTGAAGCTACGAGTTTGCTTTGTTTCGACAGTAGTGAACGATTCGGTGAATTCGTGTTGCGACGCGGGCTACCTGGAGTGTTTGGAAGAGGGTGCACGGGAAAAGGAGTATTTTCTGCGGGGACCCGGAGAGTATCGGGGTGGCCCTGTCGATTGGTATCTGTTGTCTAGTTGTTTGTCTTGTGAAATTTTCGAAGTGTGTGTTTGTGATTGAACTTAATTGTTTGTGCAAGTTGTTTGTGCTTGTGGATTTTAATTACCTTGTAACTGCTCTCATTCATTTTTGCTTTTTATAATCACAGGTATCCAGCAGGGGACGAGTCTACTCGCCTTCTATGACGGAGCCTGGGACGGGTGAGGGGAGGAAGAGGATCGGGAAGTCTTCTGGAGTTGCCAGCGGGGAGTCCTATCGGTCCCATAGAAGGACAGTGGTGGAAGAGAGGTCACCGTATCCTTTTAGGTCTTCAGGTGTCAAATATACTAAGGGAAGTGATACTGAGACTGAGGTTGAGGTGGAAAGTGCTGAGGTGGTAGCGGTTATGGCGAGAAGAGGAGAAGAGGAATTGACAGCTGCTGCACTGTTGCAGTACCTGCGGGAGAAAGACGCGCAGGATCGGGAAGAGAGAGTAAAGGCAATGGAGCTTCAGAGACTAGCTTTTGAAGAGGAGAAAGAGAGACACAGATTGGCAGAAGAGAGGCTGTTAGCCAGAAGGGAGGAAGACGAGCAGAAACGCCGGGAGGAGGAGACCCGACGAAATTTTGATGATGCAAGGAGACAGAACGAACGACGAGAAGACACCAGAGCCAGGGAGAAGCGTGAGCTTTTGCATGACAGGCTAAAGGGCTTAGGCATGTATAGGGAAGGTAGTGAATTGAATGCGTATTTAGTTAAGTTTGAGAGGATTATGACGATGGGAGATGTTAGTGAAGAGAGCTGGGGGGATAGGTTGTACCCCAAACTGACTGAAAGCCTGTGCAAACGTATGACTAAGGATTTAGACAACGAAGTGTGTTATGAGACCATCAAGAAAGGTTTATTAAAGGCGGTAGGAGAAACTGCTATTACATATGGAAATTCCTTGTTAAGTGTGAATAGTGAAGTGTTTAAGGGAATGTCTGCTGGAGGGATAGCAGACTGGCTGGTGAGAACTACCAGTGGGATGTTTCAGGATTGTAAGACAGTTGAAGATTGCACAGTGGCTGCGGCGCTGGCAGTCCTTAGGCGGGTGTTGCCTGAGAGTGGTAAGACATTTATAGATGCGAAAAAAATTGGGGGGTGGGGGGAGCTTAGAGATTCGTTGGAGGATTGGATGTCTGGGAGGCATCCGGGCAACTACTTTAAGAGTTTAGGTAGTGTGTCCATAGAGTCAGGTAGCAGAGGCTACAAGGGTTTTAAGGAGAATGTTAGTGTTTATGGGCAGGCGAGTAAGTCCCAGGGTTATGTTGGGGATCGAGTGGGGGGAAATACTAGGGATCGTGGAGGTTCAAGTGGGTTTGTAATAACCTGCTATAGTTGTGGAGAGAAGGGCCACAGGGCAAGTGAGTGTAGAAGGGAGAAGTCTGGGAGTAGTTTAGTGGCAAGAGTGCCTACGTGCTATTCATGCGGGAAGGTGGGGCACAAGAGTCCCGAGTGTACCAGTAAGGGTAAAGGGTTGGTGTCAGTTAAGAAGGAGCCTCCTACTAAGCTGTCTGTGTTAAGGCTGCAGAGTCGAGTGTTCCCTTGAATGTGGCTAGAGGGATGGTTGGTGGAGTCAGAACCGAGGTTCTCATTGACTCTGGAGCTGAGCTGGCATCCGTTCCTAGGGCTTTAGTCCCTGAAGGGGTTGTGTGGGAGAAGGATACGGTTGTAAGAGGTTATGGTGGTGTTGAGCGTTCTCACAAGTGTTTTAGGTGTGAGTTCGTGATAGGTGGGTTTCGGAAGGTTGTGAAGACGGTTGTTGATGATAGTGAACCTGTAGGAGTTGCATGTCTAGTGCCTGTATCCTTAGTGGATGAAGAAGAGGCTGCGGCCTATAGGGAAGCCATAAGGACCTACAGAAGTGAAGAGAAAGTTAGTGTCAATGTCCTAACTAGGAGTATGGCAAAGAGTGAAGTTGAGTCTGACAAGTGTGACGAGGGGGTTGATGGTTGTATTGTTTGGGATGTGGTCACTCCTGAGGGCGAGTGTGCACATGAGCCTGAGGATCCCGTTAGTAGCCAGCCCAACCCCTTAAACATGCCTGAAGATGTGAGTAAGGTGGGGAAGGGCCATGGGGCGGAAGATGCGGAAGGTTCGCCTGAAGCTGACCAGCCCCAGGCGAAAGCAAGGGAGGAGAGCGACAGGGGGTTAGCTATCCCTCTGGAAGGTTTGAGTTCCAGTGAGTCTGTTCATAATGAGTTAGGACAGATAGCTGCAGAGATTGGGCCTGTTAGAGAAGGCCAAGAAAGGAGTGAATTGGAAAGAGAGATTAAAGAAGATTTGAGTTTAAAGGATTGGAGGGAGTTGGCAGATAGGAAAGAACGTGGGTTTAAGTGGAGTAAGGGTGTATTGGTTAGGGAATTATATGTGACGTGGGATGAGTTCAGGGAAGTTTTAGTGTTACCTAGAAGCATGAGAGAGCGTGTTTTAGTCTTAGGACATGACCGCAATGGGCACTTGGGGGTTGAAAAGGTGTCCAGGCTGATAGGTAGGTATTTTGTGTGGCCGGGAATGGCAAAGGATATTATTGAGTATTGCAGGAGTTGTGAGAGATGCCAACTCAAGAGTAAGCACAAGCCGCGAAGAGCTCCGGCTGTGGACCGGCCAGTGTTGTCGGAACCTTTTGAGCATGTGGCCATTGATTTGGTGGGGCCACTACCTAAGGGAAAAGGGGGGTGTAGGTTTATTTTGACGTACGTTTACTTGGCCACTAGATGGCCTGAGGCAGTTCCTTTGAGGAGTATTACAGCTAAGGCAGTTGTTGAGGGATTATGGAGTATATTCTCCAGGACTTCTGTCCCGGAAGTGGTCTTGAGTGACCAGGGCAGCCAGTTCTGCGGGAAAGTTATGAGCCAATTGTGTTCTTGGCTCGGGGTGGAGAAGGTTAGAACCTCTCCTTATCACCCCGAGTCAAACGGCTGTGTTGAGAGAATGCATGGCACTATGAAGTCTATTTTAGGGAAGTGTTTAGATGAGGGTATTGATTGGGTTGACCAGCTTAATTTTGTTTTATTTGTATTGAGAGAGATGCCTCATAAGGATTCAGGGTATAGTCCTTTTGATCTGGTTTACGGATTTAGAGTGAGAACACCATTAGATGCTCTTTATCATGGATTGTATGAGTGTGAGTCTAGTAAGCTAAATGCGAGTGAGTGGGTATTAAGAATGTCTGAAAGGTTAGAAGGTTTAAGAGATAGTGCGGCCTTGGGTATGGCCAAAGGGAAGGAGTCGAGATTGCAGTACTTGAATAGAGGGACTAAGTTGAGAGAGTTCCGTGAAGGTGATCATGTCTTGTATAGAGTGCCTGGTATGACATGTAAATTGTCCGATTCGTGGCAAGGACCTTATTTAGTAGTAAAGAGAGTTGGTGCTGTTAATTATCGAATAGCTAAAATAGGGAAGGTCAAGCACAACAAAGTGGTGCACGTGAATTGTTTAAAGAGTTATAAGGAAAGGATTAATATTATGAGATTGGATGTTGTTGTTGAGGAGGATTGTGAGAGTAAGAGTGTTTTAAAGGGTGTATGTGAAGGGTTTGTACAGAGTGATTTGGATGCACTACTGTCTGACTATGACGATGTGTTCTCTGACAAACCTGGTAACACTGACAGAGTTATAATGAGTATTGAGACGAATGGAGATGAGCCTATTCGGCAAGTACCATATTCTGTGCCGTTAGGCATAAGGGACAAAGTGAGGAAGGAGATCTTGAGTTTAGAAAAGCAAGGAATTATAGAGAGGTGTCAGAGCAAGTGGGCTTCACCTCTAGTGCCAGTTAGGAAGCCGGACGGTTCGGTTCGGTTATGTGTGGATTACAGGAAGCTCAACGAGAGGACGGTTAAAGAACCTTATTATATTCCCTCATTCGATGAAATGGTAGAAAAGGTTGGGTGTGGCCATGTGTTGTCGAAGATAGATTTGGCCAAGGGTTTCCACCAAGTGTTAGTGAGAGAAGAAGATAGAGATAAGACCAGTTTTATATGTCCCTTTGGGAAATTTAGGTATCGTAGAATGCCCTTTGGGTTAACAATTGCGCCGTCTGTATTTCAGCGGTTGATGGAGGAGGTGTTGGTTGATTGTAGTGAATTTTCGAGAGTGTATATAGATGACATCCTTGTAGTATCGTCTTGTTGGGAAGAGCATGTTGCTCACTTGAGGAAAGTGTTGGATGTATTGCGTGAGGCAGGCCTGACTTGTAAGTGGGCCAAATGCCAATTTGGAAAGAGATCATTGGAGTTTTTAGGTCACCAGCTGGGTGATGGCAAGGTGTCTGTGCCAGCGGCTAGGGTTGCTGCTATTAGGGACCATCCTATTCCTAACACCAGGAAACAGCTTAGAGCTTTCTTGGGGTTGGTGGGATTTTACCGTCGGTTTATTCCGGGATTCCACCAGTGGTCTTCTGTCCTCACTCCTCACACGTCTTCGGCAATGTCTGGGAGGGTGAGTTGGACGAGTTTAATGCTGGATGCTTTTAAATCATTATGTTGTTCGTTGTCTGAGTCTGTGTGTTTGCATGTGCCCTGTGTTAGTGATGTATTTGTACTAGACACGGATGCTAGTTGTACGGGTGTCGGTGCGGTGCTTTCAGTGGTTCGGGGGGGAGAGAAACTTCCTGTTGCATTCTTTTCCAGACAGCTTCATGGTGCTCAGAAGAATTACAGTGCCCAGGAACTCGAGGGGTTGGGTATTTTCGAAAGTATTAACCACTTTGCGTATTTTCTATATGGGAGGAAATTTACTGTTGTGACTGACCATAAAGGCCTAGTGGGAATGATGTCAAAGAATCAATCTAATCGGAGAATCTTGAATTGGAGCATGAAGTTGTCAATGTTTCATTTTGATGTTGTATATCGAGCAGGTGTAGAGAATCATGTGGCCGACGACTTGAGTCGATGTGGAGACGTATCAGATGTCAGTGCTGGGAGCACCAGTCTTTTGAGGAAGGGGGGAGATGTGGGCATACTCCCACATGAAGTAGTTAAAGAAAAAGATAGAAGAAAGAAGTAGATAAAGATAGAAGATAGAACAGAATGCAGAGAACATTATTATTAACATTATTCATTATCCCACGCATGCTCACAGAACTTAGTCATATTGCTCTATAGATCATTTCGTCACTGTTATTTCATTGGTTGTTTGTGTTGTCATTTGATTGGTTGTATCGTTGTTGGGAGGAGTCAGTACCCCGTATATATATTGTACCTCGTGCTGACTTCTTCAGAGTCCAAATACACTTAACTAAAGTCAAGTACTGAAGTGAGCGTACCAACTTGTTGGTTAAGGGTCCAAGCTACGGCTAGATTGATCCTTAGTTTGGCTCTCTGGTGGCAGCGATACTAAGCTGTTACCAAGTGCGCGAGAGCAAAGCCTTCTACGGATCGCCGCGCCCTCCCACAATGCAGTACTACATAAAAATCTATGGTCATACCATAGATCATTTTTTGTTTTTGTTTTTGGTTTGTTTCTATGTGTGGGACACAAAATCTGTTTCAATTACTTTGTGCAATAATATTTAGTAGATGCAAATTTGATGGGGTTTTGTTGATCATACCTGCAAAACTGGATTGTCCAAAGACTTTATGACTCAATCAAATTTGGGTATGGTGGCTTCTTATCAGCATTCCAGGGCAAACCAGGCCATATGCTTTGGCAGGAAGTTAGGCCTATATAAAGTGCACTGCAGTACCAAATTTGGATATTTAATCTTGCATCATCATTAAGATATAAAAATAATACGAAATGATCATTTGGAAACCACATGAACGCGCCAATTGCGCGGCAAAAAATTAAATCTCGATTACCGTAAAGTTCTGGCTACGCGCGCGGTCCGACTGATGATGTCGATAAAGGTCAGGCTCGACGGAGCCCCGGCCCCAAGAACAAAAGAGATGTCATCGAGATGAAGTAATTAACCAAAAAATTTAGTGGTAGTGATTTAGTGTGGGTGAACTATAAAAAAAATTGTAATTTATGGAGTGCGCTATTTGTATAATGTTTGAGTTTAACTTTGGGTAGCTGTAACTTTTTAATGACCAGTTTTGAAAGAAAGTATTGATTGAAATTTGTCCATAGTAAGTTTAGTATCTAGCAGTAGTAAAGAGAAGCCTCAGCATCATAGATGCAGCCCCCAGAAAATATGCTGAATAAATCTGCTGGGATGTTGGTTCTAATCTTTAAGATAGCTTGGCAGTCATTATGTAGTGGTAGTGCATGTAGTGATCAGGCAACTGACAACTGAAAGTCCTCACTGTTTCGAGGTTGCCCTTAATGTTACTTCAATGGTCACTTTTTAGTTATTATAATGTAGCTGATTTAAGCAAATTGTTTCGGGATGGGGAGGAACTTTCGCTTGGGGTGGGAAATCTCAGGTTTCCCTCCCTTCTCTATAAAACCCTAACCTCAGTCAAGGTTAAATATTGGGTATTTTATAGATTCACTGCTGACAAATATAGATAGAGCTGCAGACACAGATTGTACTGCATGACAGTATGGGGCAATGCAAGTACTGAGACATTGATAAGGAGTTACTATTGTGTTAAAAGTACTCGGTCACATTTTGGCACACATTCATATTTACTCAAGTCAGGAGTGTTTGATGACCTATGCATGCAAGCACATGTTTGGGCTATATTTAGAATCAGGAGTCTAACACATCTTGAGGTTACTTTCACATCTCTATTTTCAGGCTGTTGGGAGTTCCACCGTGCTATCTGCAGCATTAATGGAGCTATGAGAACACTGGAACTTGTGAATATAGAAACCAAATAGGTCTAGCTTTACTCCTCTACAGTGCATCTCCACTGGACAGCTGACACTGGAATAGCTTTGGGAGAGCCCCCAAATGATTCTAGTAATAGCAGTACATGCTGAACTTCTATATTAACGGTGAGATTCCGTTTTTCTATAAAGAGTATCTCCACACACTTTGTGCTTGGATTTTGTAGCTGGTATTTGAATTGTAAGAGAATCCACAAAGTTATTTATAACATGTCTATTGACAAGACACCCTATACCAATATATTAAAATGTCACCTCTTTTAGGATTGGTGACCTTTATCAAATACCATTATGACAAGACTCCTTGTGTTATATGTGGGATTAGCCTAGTAACTACGATACACCTTTAATAGTGCCTATCACAGGACTATCAACTCTCTCACTCCAATAATAACTGTTTAAATACTTTATGCTTGTCAGATACCTAATGTGTGATTGCTGACTGAATGTGAGTCCTGGTGAATGGGCCTGTTATTGGAATTAGGAACCCTTTACCAAGTTCTAGACTGGGTTACCGTATTTGATATACTTTACGGTTGACCAAATGCTTGTGACACAACCTCAATCTTTTCCAAGGCTCTATTTAGATTAGGAGTTCTTTACCAAATATTAAATTTACAATGTGGTGACAAGGTACCCTTTACCATGAAATTGGTTGATGTAGGATCGGGAACCCTTTAGTGTTATCTTATTGTGATAACACATCCATTACCATCTATTTGGTTGACCAGGTTCAAGTACCTGTTTAGATGAGGAACCCTTTACCATATATCTGATTTACGTTGTTGTGACAAGACACTTTACCGAGCAGATGAGTTCTAGGAGATTCATAGGGAGTGCTTTCTTATTTTCCTAAACATTTACTATTTAAAAATGCCATACTATTAATAAATGTTATTCTCTGTATTAAATTAGAATGATGTGGGGTGGGGGGCAAAATTCTAGTTACTTTTACGGCTATCCAATTTAGCGTAAACTATAATTGTGGAGCTAGATTAACAGCATTAATTTGTTGTAAGCTATAGTTTGTTTGATTGAATGAAATAAGCAGCTTGATAGACCGTGTAGGCAGTAATTGGCAGCCTATACTATCATATAGCACTTGCTTGATATGTATACAGTTCTGTTTCTGATCCCACTGAAGAACCCTATAAAATTACTTCAGTGAACCTTTACTTATTAAAGTTTCCTGCCTGATTCCACTTGGTAAAGTCTGTGTTATATACACTTTATAGACTTAGACGTTTTATAAAGGTTTGTATTATAGGCACTTAGGTAAACAGTTTCTGATCCTGCAAGACCTTGGAAAGATCTGTATCATAGACATTTCATATAGCTAAAGTGTCACAGGCACTTTATAAAGGTCTGTTTCAAGGGTACTTTATATTGGTAAATGGTCACAGGGCACTTCATAAAGGTCTGTTTCATGGGCACTTTATATTGGTAAAGGGTCACAGGCACTTCATAAAGGTCTGTTTCATGGGCACTATAAAGAAAGGGTCACAGGCACTTCATAAAGGTCTGTATTATAGACACTTCATGTTGGTAAAGGGTCGCACTTCATAAAGGTCTGTATCATGGGCACTTTATATTGGTAAAGGGTCACAGGCACTTCATAAATGTCTGTTTCATGGGCACTTTGAATTGGTAAAGGGTCAGTCACTTCATAAAGGTCTGTTTCATGGGCACTTTATATTGGTAAAGGGTCACAGTCACTTCATAAAGGTCTGTTTCATGGGCACTTTATATTGGTAAAGGGTCACAGGCACTTCATAAAGGTCTGTTTCATGGGCACTATAAAGGGTAAAGGGTCACAGGCACTTCATAAAGGTCTGTATTATAGACACTTCATGTTGGTAAAGGGATACACTTCATAAAAGTCTGTATCATGGGCACTTTATATTGGTAAAGGGTCACAGGAACTTCAGAATGGTCTGTTTTATAGACACTTCATGTTGGTAAAGGGTCACAAACACACTTCATGTCTGTATCATGGGCACTTCTTATTGGTAAAGGATCTTTGCTTAAGCTATATTTGAAGATTAATAGTTCCTTATATTATTGGAGAAAATGCAAACACTTTGTATGTGAGTGTATGGTGGGGAGGAGAGAGAAACATTTTAGTGTATTCTTAGCTATTACATAAAATGTGCAGTAAGACTGGTAGGGAACTGAACAGTCAGTTTGTACACAAGTGTGTATCAATACAAAAGACACTTAGTAGAATGTTTCCAATCATAGTATTGATATGATCCTAATAGGTTAAATGAGAGTGTGAGTGAACTTCATAAAGACTTCAAGAGAAAGTGTGGGAATGGACATGACCTGAGTGTCAAATGCTATTATGTCCATGTAATTATAATAAACAAAGTTGGGTCCTTACTGTCTTCTAAACATTACTATTGTTGTTGTCGTCATTTTTATATAAGTGCAATAAAAATTGTATTGGAATTTTATTTAAATTTACTTGTGAAAATAGTATGACTTGCTGAGATTTGGGAAAAGGTGTGGAATGTCCGAAGCAGTGTTGGGTCAAGCCCAGTTGAGCTTAAGCCCAGGTTTGTCAAGGGCTTGAAGAGGCTTGAAGCCCATTTCATAAAAATGGTCAAGAGCTTGAGCTTGGACTTAAGAAGCTCTATCACAAAATATTGGGCTTGAGCTTGGGCTCAATTGATTGATAGTTGTTTGCTGAATGGAAGCAAAGAATCAATATTAGTAGACAATAACACTTTCCCATTTTACCTATTAGCCACTACCAATATTAGTAACTTTTAGTCATTTCCTTTTTGTTTATTGAATTATGTAATTTTCAATGTTCTTTCACAATATGAATAATAAAGAATTTCAACTTCTGAATAGAGCTTGAGCTTGGACTTAAGCCTTTAAATAAAGACTTGAGCTTGGACTTGAATCTGATTTGAAATTGATGGGCTTGAGCTTAAGCTCTAAAAATCTATAAAGGCTTGAGCTTGGACTTAAGTTCTTAATTACAGGGCTTGACCCAACACTGGTCCAAAGTCAATTACCATTATGTTTTGTTGTTTTTTGTTTATTGTTGCTGTTTGTAGATCACTGCTGACATGAGTGATGAACAGTTCTAATCATCCTGGCTGTATGAAGAATTCCTGAGCATCTTCATTCATTCATGAACAGTTAATTCTTCACCTATCACACAGATACAATGTCACATCACGGACTAATATTTATTGCATTTCCTGATTACTGGAATAAATTTTATACACTAAAATATATGGCTATAAAGTGAGTATTGTAGAACACCATTTGGAGTGTTGTAGTAGCTAGTTTAAGGGAGTATCACAACACCCCATTGGTAGAGTATCAATAACACCATATTTGGTGCATTATGAGCTCTGATAGGGGTGTAGTAGAACACTTGGTCCTTGAACATGGGCATATCACAACACTCCATTTGGTATAATGAAGGGTGTAACTGAACACTTCCTCTAGGTGAAATGATCCCATGAGGATTAGTACAGCCAGTGTTACCTGGACACCTCAAAATGGGATTCCCATGCACCCCATTTTTAACAGTATGGTCTTGTATTCTTAAAACATTTTATACCATTTTAAGACGACTTATTTATAATTCTTTTGAAAACTCCTGTTATTCTTTACAAAAAGACAAAATCTAGTTAATTGGCTAGTCAGAGCTCTTGGGATTGATATTAACTTAACCTTAGTCTTCAAAGTATTGTTTTTGTTGTGAAGAAAAGTGCATGAGTCTAATTCAGCATAAGATTAATGGACTAATATCAGCTGACATGTTTTAACCCAGTGAAAATAATTAATCATGTGCAACTCCACCATTGAATAAATTATTATCAGACAAATCCTCAGAGGTAATTACATACTTATAATGTCAATTTCTCCAGTTCAAAGCACATAATGTATCAAGATCAACAGCTACAGGTTTCATTTCATGTAACTTCAATGCAGGTAAGATTGGAGATGCTTTAAAAGTTAGTAGAGCAGACTTGAGGTCTTTGTCAACAAGTTATCATCAAAGCTGGTTCCAATACTGGATTTGGATCACTTTCAGAGAATTGTGCAGCTATTGAAATGCACAAATCACTATTGAAACAGAATGCATTGATTTCCCATAAATGTGGTTTAGGAGTTTGCATGTTCAGATTAAAATTAAATATTTAGTCCAGTATTCACCAGCTAACCGGTCAGCTGTAGGGTTCTGTTACAATATTCAAAAAATTTAGAACTTAGGGTTACAGATATCTACGTACAGCAATATATAGCTATAATTATAATGCGTTACAAGTTTGCCTTGTGGTTAGAGCATGGAGTCTAAGGATTAGCATCATCTAGACTGAGCACCTACCAGGTCTTATTTGCAATTTAATGTGAAATGTTTGCTTATTTTTAAGGACATTTTAATTAAAACGTAAATTGAAAAAGTTTACTGATTATTTACATAGTATGAGACAAACATGAATAATTCATTGTCCATGATCCTTACTACTACTAACTCAGCTCTGTTGACGTTCCTTTCTTGGTGAAGGGAATGAATAAGAAAAACAGGGCAGAGATGGCTGAGGAATAAAAAAGAGAGCAGGAGAGATAACCACTGATAAAGCTGTCTAATACTACTGCTCTCCTAATTTGCACAAGTGAGTACGTCCGGTGCCACTGTGTGTCGGGGTACTTGTGAGTACTCCAATATTATTAGTAACTATGAATAATCATTTCTTGATCACATGATATCAAGTACCCAATACAGTAGTGTTTGTTCGGTGGTAACTTAGCAATTGTCTTCCCTGCTATTTCAAATTGGAAACTCTGCCTCCAGGTATATTTGCCAAACAATTACAAGTCATTCATCTACTTCTGTTTCAACTTTGTCTCTCCCATTGCTGTTTAGAATGGAAAATAATTCTACCACTTCTCCACCTGCTGGTACCAGAGATTCCAACACCTCTTCTGCATTATTGTCAGCCTGTAAGCAAAGTCGTGCTGAAGTAGTTAAGTTACTGTTAGAGAATGGGGCTCTGATAAATCTGGTGAATGATAAAGGAGAGTTTGCTTTACTTTGTGCGAGTGCAGCCGGCTATTTTGAAATTGTGAAAATACTGCTAGAAAATGGAGCTCAGGTAGATATGCAGAACAAGTATGGTGAGTCCGCCTTAATGGTAGCAAGTCGTGAAGGTCATGCTGAAGTTGTCCAAATACTAGTTGAGTATGAGGCTCAGGTTAATTTACAGAATGTAAATAAATGGTTTGCTCTAATAAAAGCAAGTCAGAATGGCCATACTGAAGTGGCAAAAATATTGCTAGAGCATGGGGCTCAAGTAGATTTGCTGGATAAGAATGGATGCTTTGCTTTATACGTAGCAAGTCAGAAAGGCCATACTGAAGTGGCAAAATTATTGCTAGAGAATGGAGCTCAGGTAGATTTGCAGACTGTGCTTAGTTCGTCTGCTCTAATGATAGCAAGTCAGAATGGCCATACTGAAGTAGCAAAAATATTGCTAGAGAATGGGGCACAGGTAGATTTGCTGAATAAGAATGGGTGTCCAGCTTTAATTATAGCAAGTGAGCATGGCCATGCTGAAGTGGCAAAACTATTGCTAGAGAATGGTGCTCAGGTAGATTTGCAGAATGTGCATGGGTCGTCTGCTCTAATGATAGCAAGTCAGAGGGGGCATGCTGATGTGGTCAAGTTACTGCTAGAGAATGGAGCTCAAATACATCTGAAAAAGGAAGTTCATTCTGTCGATGGACCTCAAACAGGAATGCAAAACAAAGGTAAGTTGTCACTTTTAACTCTCTAATTTAGTATCATGAGAAACTATATAGCTAATAATAAATGTTCTGTAATTTTTCGGTATAATATGCCCTATCTAAAATAGCATAAGTTGAGCTTGATAATTTAGAATCAAGCAGTGGAAGGTTACAATATCATCTTTACAGTAAGACGAAAGCAATAGCTACAGGTACTTGGCGTTAAAAAATATAAAAAACCAGGGGCGGATTTAGGGGGGGCTCGACTGGTGTCGTACGAGCCCCCCTTTTCAGAATGAGCCCTCATTTTTAGCTACAGTATTTTTTACCTGTAACTGGAAATATAATTATAATAGCAATCACTTTTTATTCATCGTTGTTTTTCCTTGTAGCTACTCCAATAATAATTGCGATCTTCTTTTGAACACACCTCTACTTATTGATATGCTGAGTCAGAATTTTTTTACTACTTGTGTCCTTATACAATATGGTAGACCAAATTCGTAGTATACCAAAGCAAAACAAGTCCAGAATTTATTAATTGGACAGAATTTAGGGGTTGTTGCTCATTCAATTTTTTATTTTCATGGTTGAATTTGACAATTATATAAATATACTTTCATCACTAGCTATTCATTCATTTTATCCCATGAATTAGTTTATTTTTTTCATGATTAAACGTACCTGTTCACTAAGGGTTGGCAAATTATGCTGTCATGATTTTGAGTGTGATAAGTGATTTCATAAATTCTAGCATATGCTAGCATGATTAGTGTAATTATGAGCATAATGAAGTAGCTAGTTTTTGGAAAAAATTATAATTAGTTTTTATTGTACAGTAACAATAGACATTTAAGAGACCGTCTATGGGACTTTTTAAATGAATCTATGAGCTTACTAACTACCCTCTGTATTGGTAGCTAATTCTATTTGAAGATTCCAATATCACTTTCTGTATAAGAAATAAAAACGTTCAGATCCAGCACTGTTGCCCATTAGGATGCAGATCAACAACTCACATTACAAACCGTAGCCATACCAGGATTCAGATTAGTCATTGCTACATAGCATACAAAAAGGCGCATAATTCGCCAACCCCTACTATTTTTTCTTTATTCTAGACATAAATACCTTTGTAAATTGGTATTGCTCTTAGTTTTAATTTTTCCTTCTAGATTTTAGCAGTTCATTCATTTCCAGATGGTCACATTATAATGCTAATTATTGTGTGAATGAATATTAGAATACATAATTAGTCTAATAGGAAATACAATATAGCCAACATTTTCCCATAAGTAGTTATAGCTATTTCACCCCTTGAAAAGACCCCCTCCCTAGATCCGCCCCTGAAAACATTATGTATTTGGTATCTATGAAATGAAGAAAGTTCACTGTGTGTTTCAAATATAAAATAAACTAAGTTTAGAACAACACTGAAAATTTTGGATTATTTATTACATAACATTAAATATCAAAAACATTTTAATTCATTACTAATATTCTTTTTTATTTTCAAATAATTCTCTTTACGGTAGATTTTGCTGTCAATAAAGCAAATTTGTATTATGGTTATGTAGATAATGAAAGTAAAAAGAAAGCAGTACAATTAAAAGAAGAGGATAAAACAAAAGAGACAGCTGAAAGCAATAGAACGAAACCACAGATAATCACTGACAGTGAACAAAGCAGACAAACCCAGGAGGCAGAAAGAAGAGCTGAAGAGGCAGAAAATAGAGCTTCAGAATCCGACAGAAAATTTGAAGAGGCGGTCAGAAGGGCAGAAAAGGCAGAAAGAAGGGCAGATGAGGCAGACGGAAGGGCCAAGGAGGCAGGAAGAAGGGCAGAGGAGGAAGAAAGAAGAGCTGAGGATGAGCATAGAAGGGCAGATGAGGCAGATGGAAGGGCTGAGGAGGGAGAAAGAAGAGCTGAGGATGAACATAGAAGAGCAGAGGAGGCAGAGAGAAGGGAAGAAGAGGGAGAAAGAAGAGCTGAGGATGAACATAGAAGAGCAGAGGAAGGAAGTCAAGTAGCAGAGGAGGCTAATAGAATGGCTGAAGAAGAACGCAGAAGAGCTGAGGAGGCAATTACTAGAATTGATCTACTGAGAAAGGCCTATGATGAGCAGTGGGTTGTAAGAAGGGAAGATATAGAGTTGACTGGTCCTGAGATAGGCAGAGGTGGGTGGGCAACAGTGAGTGTAGCCAAGTTTAGAGGAGCACAAGTAGCAGTCAAAAGAATCCACAACCAGATAGTTAGCCGAAACAATGAGGATTTGTTTCGCAGAGAAATGCAAATGGCAGCCAGGCTACGTCATCCTAACTTAGTTCTGTTCATTGGAGCTACACTTCAGGGAGATATGATGATCCTTATGGAATATATGCCCACCAGCCTCAGAAAACAAATTGAAGCAGATGAATATTTTGGTCCTAAAATTGTGAAACATATAAGTCTTGATATAGTCAAAGCTTTAAACTATCTCCACAAGATGAAGCCAGATCCTATGATCCATCGTGACATCAGCAGTGCTAATGTTCTCCTAGAACCTTTACTGCCTCCTAAGTATTGGAAAGCTAAAGTAACTGATTACGGCTCAGTTAATATAGTTCGCCAGCTCCACACTGAGAATCCAGGAAGTCCTGCTTATTCAGCACCAGAGGCTGCGATTCCAAGCCAACAGACACCTAAAATGGACATCTACAGCTTCGGTGTCTTGATGTTGGAGATGCTCACTGGTGAATTGCGAGCACCAGAAAATCGTTCAAGTTTGTTCCGCCAAGTCTATCATAGACAGCTACTTCGTGTCATTCAGAGGTGCTTGTCAGAGAGGCCAATTGACAGACCAAGTGCTGAGGATATTATGTCTGAATTGTTTTAGATGATGTAATTTACTTTCCCATGTTATAATTTGTTTATATTGTTTCTTTTATTTTTGTGTGAAGTTTCTTATAATTATAAATAAAATTCTATTGTGTTTTGTGATTATTGTCAGTTTTGGAGTAGCTAGTTAGATTTTTTGTTTATCATGAAACAAGGTCACTAATTTTTAATTTGATGCATTCTTTGTTACCTGTGCTGACACAATCAAGATCTCTTCCTGTGATTGTTTCAAAGTTTAACATAATATGTTGTATTAAAACATTGAATCTAATAAGAGTAACAGTTTAATGTATATTGACATGTGATTATAAAAAGTTTTTATCACAGCATATGTATCAGGTTTAAGGCACCATATTGTCATATATAACATGGTTTCAAGTAGCGAGTCCCGGGTTCATGCTGATATTGTCCTGTGTAGCCTGCACGTTCTGCTCCTGCCAGACAGATTCTCAGTGGTATTTTCATTTAGTGAGCACAAACTTTGCTTACGGCAAAGCATTCTAGCAAATATAGCCCAAATTTGAGCAGCACAACAAGATCAATTAGGTGTCAAAGGATATAAGTCATCTTGGTAGTAGGAGTAATGGAATCTACTTCATTCAAAGTGGGGGGGGGGGGGGGTACCATGGTCACAAGACCAATTTACTCTCACGAAAACCATTTATTAACAATTAATTAACTAACCTAAATACAAGTTTACCGATGCAATTAAATACTTAAATCTGCATAGTGTGTGCCCCCCTCCCCCTCCCCCAAGCAATAAATCTTGGGAGGGTAGGGGGGTATGCCCCCACTTCCATCACCGCTGAGAAATACACATCTATACTGTAAGTCTACTAGCTATACGAAATCAATATTTCATGGCACATCCTATCAGTCTCATTATCTGATTTCAGCCACACGAGAAGCTACAATCTAATTAGCTAGCTATAGCCAATAGCTATGACATTCCATTCAGGACAAAAATGGCAAAAATTATTTATTCTCAAATAATCATGGATATTTCATGGCACAAGGCATTCCCATTCTCAAATCTCAATTTTGTTTGTTCTCAAATGACCATCATAGCAACATCATATCCAGTGCACAAAAATGCTGAACCGTAGATGCATTTCTCAAATACGTTCGCAAAAACTGCTTACTCAGCATACCTATTGGAATGGAATAATTGGATATCCAATTTTGTCCTGAACGAAATACCATAAATAGCAGCATATGGGTAGCCAAAAGAGTGAATCAATATGAGCAAAATTAGCTGAATAACGCGAAAAGTGCTATTCAGCTGTGTAAATAGGATTAAATTGATTAAACTGTAGGCAGCTCAACTAAGAAAAGTCCCTCAAGAACTAAACCATTAGAACCCTGACAACCCGTCAATTGAAGAAAAATGCTTAGGACAAAGAGTAATTTACCAAAGTCACTGAAGCCATATTCTTCCTTTGTCATATCTATACTTTATAGGCTAAAATCTCCAACTTCTGCTGATTTGCTTTTGTAGAAGTCATTTAGAAGTCTATTCGAAATATATCAAATGACAATGTTACAAGACATTCGCCCATTTTTTTTCAGGTATAAAAAATTCTCGGAAGGCAAGATGGAGTAAAATGGGTAAATAAGAAAAGCACAATAGTTAATTGATTGAGCAAAAAAGAATATAATTATAGTAAAATAAGAAGGAAGAGAAATCCAATGTTGCCTAGACTAAGATTCTGAGGGAACACCAGTTCTATCAAGTACTCTCCTACTACAACTAGTTACTTATTGTGGAAAAACAATGGGTATTTCCATAAAAAAAAAGTGGAATAGAAGTACTAATAGAGCAGAGAATTATCTGAATTTAGACCAGAGAATTATCTGAGTTTAGACCATGAATCTGCCATTAGGATGAGCAGTTGGAGCTTGCCCACTTGACAACATGCAGACTTTTGTTTTATTTTACTTATATAATTTATTTCCTAATTTTTATGTATAGATACATCGTTAGTCACTTGTTTGAATTGGTCAATATGCTGTATGCTATTGTGGATAACCACTTGCCAGAATTCATTGCTCCTATTCATCAACACCAGCCTGTAGTTGGTTCTATAATTCTTCAAAGCTTTTATCCAGCTAAAACATGGTGAACAATTCTATAACCTAGGGGGACGTAATAACCCAACGTAATAACTATGAACACAGGTGATATGGAAAAATATTGCCCTAAGCCACATCCTGTTTACTTTAATGCATTTTCTATGTGGCAACAGTTATTAGGCTCTGTTCAGTACCTAATAATTTTCCATATCACCTGTGTTCATAGTTATTACGTTGGGTTATTACGTCCTCTAGTTTTTGTGTCTCGCTCACTAAACTCTATATACTTTGAGCCATCAGATGAACATTTAAGTTCCAAATCTCCAAAGGTAAGCTTATAGTGCTCGTCACGGCCTCTCATGCCCATATGCACACATAAAAGGAACCAAATAGTGTTTTGTAACACCTCTGGACCACTACAACCCAATGCACCATTCTCCCAAAGTTGTTGTATTTCATCATCTCCTAGAGATTCGGAAGCTTTAGATCTACTACCTTTACCCTCTTTTTTTAGCATTTTTCTGCAGGCTACTAATTTCTGACGGGAACTGGCAAATTCTGCATCTCTGATGATGCTATAGGTCTTATGTTTTTCTTTCAAATACCTGTCAAGACTTCTCTGGAAACAAATTAGGGTATCAGGCTCATAAAAATTTCCATCAGTACGTCTGATTTTGCAATAAAAATGGCCTAATAATCTGTCCAGCTCCACAGGTGGAATGTCTTCTATTAGTCTTTCTTCCTGAATCGACTTGCACCATTTATACCATGTTTTCAAGTCTGATGCCGTCTTCCGTTTTGTGTTGATGTTTTTTTGCATTTCTACAAAATCTTCAAGCTCTTTGTCGTCTAATACGGGCCGTATACTTTCTTCGCACGCTCGCTCTTTTCCTCCCTTTTCGGTCATTTCCTGATTTTCTCCTTCAACAGGACACGCTGAAAATAGCCAATCAGTGATGTCTTCAGAAAACAAAGAAAGTAAAGCTTGAGTTTCTTCTTCAGGGAGATCTGGAATACTAGAGGAACCAGAAGCCATCGCACAAGAAATTTGTTACCAAGGTATTCGCGCATGAGCAGTGCCTAATAAATTTATTATCCATTGGATACCCGAGAATATCACTCGTCTGATTGGCGGTATTTACGCTCGTGCCTGCGGCACTCGCGTAAATACTAAGCCAACAGACTTGTGATATTCTCCTGTATCAAATGAATAATATATATATATCAACAGTATATGTACATGCTGTCTTCATGAGAGAAGATAGCACATTATAGCTAGTAGCTATATTAGGTGCAGTAGACACCCACAAATGCCACCTCTGAAATGTGAAGCTCTAAACTCCAGCACTACTCTATTTTTCATGTGATAAGGACCTATGCAAAAAAACTAACTAGCTTGAAAACTAAGACAGCATAAAATATCTAGTCACATTATAGGTATTGCCCAGTAGCTGCATGTGGAGTTACTGCTCCTCAAAAGTCTTGATTGTTGCAGAAACATCCCTCTAAAGTTGGTAACAGCAAAGTAGTATGCTGCCCCAAGACAATGCAGTAAGTAGTGTAGGTCACCCACTGTAACTATCCACACTCTATTCCCTTGGCAATTAGTAATGGAGTAGGTTAGTTCAACTTATACAGATACAGATATACAGAGAGGCATACATACAGAGTTGAGTTAACATATGCAAAGTCCCAAATGCCTGAGTAGCACTGGCTTTTATAGAAAGGCCGTGCTACTCATGCTCACAAAAAATAAAATTGTGCAATATTTTTAGTTTGTGAATCTGGTAAGTACTTTAATGGGAGTTTAATGAGTTTAATTTCTTCTCCATTAGTTTGAATGGAAATCAATTAGAGAGTTTCTTATCTCTCCTTCTGTGGTAGAGTGTCTTTGTTGATCTTGAAGTGAGGCAATCCTCACTGCAACAGGTTAATGCTGCATTCTCTTAGGAAGCCACCTTCTTCAAAGTCTCTTGTTGAATGGACTGACTTTATCACTGTACCCTCTCATACAAATGTACAGTAGATTTTAACTACAGGACACTCAAATGACATTGTAAGAACCAGAGCAATTGACTCTACTAGTTATTAAATGTATTATAACCACCTCACACACATTAGCGTAAGACCTCATTTATCGGACCAAGTTTGCCCCACGAACCGTAACTCATTAGCTGAACGATTTAAAAATGTATTGTTTCGACCAATCATGAGGTTATTTCATATTCTGTCGCCTTGCAATACTCATATTTTTAAAACACAATTTGCAGGTCGCTGTGCAGAGGCAGTGCAGAGGCAGTGCAGAAGCAGTCAGGCCTCGATTATCGCCCAGGACCACCAAGTCCGTCGTAGTGTCCACTGCATCGGTTATAGGCATGTCACCATTGAATTTTTCACACACGACTATCCTTTACCAAATTTATTCCATAGAATTCTTGTCACATTTTATTATGTTGTACTTAATTTCCTATAGGAATAGTCCTTGCAAATTAGCCTACTAAGTATAAAGGTAGTGGCAAAAAAAAAAGTTTTTCTGTTCTATTCAATTGTTTCTGATTGAAGGTGGGGGGGGGGGGGGGGGGGGCAGTATATGAATTTTAGGGGACTGTATAGAAATATTGTTTATTGGAATGTTTACTGTAAAAGGACAAAGAAGAAGAAGCAAGCCCCCCCCCCCCCCCCCCCCCCCCCCTTCTCAATCTGAAAAAAACCCTTGACCAGAATTACCACAATGTGCTACTGCCATTGGAGTTTACTTCATTTTCATTGGAACAACAAGATGCCAACAAGAAAAAAAAATCATGACTTACAAAAAAATGAAAAGATCAAATGCTACGAATCAAAGTTCAGAGTTCAACATATGGGACAAAGTTTATTTTCACCATTGGGGTTTGGTATGACACAGTCTTCATGAATCCACCTAGAACAGATGCACTGAAGCCATTCTCTGCCCGTTCCTTCGTCCTCTTCAAAAGAACTGAAGCAGACACAACATAAATCTGTGAATATGCTACTGTCCATTGTAACTTTTGATCTCTTGTGCAGAGTGTGGGGGAATAGGTCGTCGGCTGAGGTGGCGGTTAAGCTTCCTTGGTCGTCAGCCAGATCCCGGAGGTACGCTGCCACCAGAATCCAGATGGCTGCTATTGCGCCTCAAGTTATCCGGTCCCTTTATGGCGCTAGGGTCACCGGAGCTCGTGTACGCAATCGCTGATCCAAGAGGACAGAGTTTTAATTCTATTTTCTTGAAAATCAAACTGGACTGACTTGGCGCGTGCGTGGCTCGTCTATTTATTATTCAAGGCCACGCACGTGCGCCAACACGAAAGGACACACAAACACACGAAATCATCAACATCAGAAACGTGACAAAAATTATACACATAAAGGGCATGAATGCACAACAACAAACAATGACAGCCAACTATGTTCTCAGTTCAGTTCCAACACTCTTTCCTCCTTCTTCATTTCCTTCTCCACTTTCTTCTCGGAGGCCAGACCCACATCTCCCCCTGCTAAGCTCAAACCCGCAGTTTGAAGCTGACAACCACCAGGGATGGACTCCGAGTCATCCCAGCTCTGGTGGCTTAGTCCGTCTGCATTGCCGATCATGGCACCTGGTCTGTATTTGATCGACAGATCCATTCCTTGCAGCTTCAAGGCAAAACGCATCAAGCGTCTGTTGAGATGTTTGCTACTTAACAGAGACACACATGCACGGTGGTCAGTATAAACTGTTACCGTCCTTCCATACAGGTAGTATTCAAAGTACTTCACCGCTGACACGATGGCCAGGGTCTCCAACTCCGTCACAGAGTAATTCTTTTCCGCCCCTCTCAGCTGACGACTGAAGAAGGCCACTGGTAGATCCATCTCCCCTCTCACAACGTGAAGGCAAGCTCCAATTCCCTCTCCGGATGCATCCGTGTACAAATAAAATACATCATTATGCACAGGAATAAACAACACAACACGCTGACACAACGACTCACGTAACCTGGTGAAGGAAGCAGACATCTCCTCCGTCCACACCACCCTGGCTGGCGAAGACAGAGACACAGCCGGGGTAAGCACCGAAGACATCACGGCGAAGCCATCTATAAACTTCCGGTAGTATGACATGCTCCCCAGAAAGGACCGCAGCTGCTTCTTGGTCACTGGCCTACGAAAGTCAGCCATTGCCCTCACCCTAGCTTCTGGAACTGCCACCTTACCACACCCCACCTGATGACCTAAATATTCCAAATACCTCCTGCCAAACTCACATTTTCTTCTCTTAATCCTCAACCCAGCCTTGCCCAAACATTCAATAACACTCTTTACGTCCCTCAAGTGACTACACCAATCCTCACTGAACACGATGACATCGTCAATGTAATTTCTCGACATACCGCTCACAGGTTTCAAAACCTCCTCCACTGCAGATTGAAAAACTGCCGGGGCATTTTTTAAACCAAACGGCATTCAGCAATACATAAATTTGCCCATGGGGCACACAAACGATGTTAAAGGCATGCTATCTTCCTCTACCTCAATCTGGTGGAATCCTGCTGTCAGGTCCAGCTTTGACAGACAGGAACTAGGCCCCACCTTCTCCAGGATCTCCGTCAGAGAAGGGAGCCAGAAACGACGCAGGGGTGTCCTAGTATTCAATTCCCGGTAGTCCACACACACTCTCAAACTCCCATCCTTCTTCCTCACCGGCACCACTGGACTCGCCCACTCAGCATCGCTCTTCACTATCACACCGCTCTTCAACATCTTCTCAATCTCGCGTTCAACCTCATCTCTAATATCCACTGGCACTTGCCTAGGTGGCAAGTTAACCACATCAGCATCCTGTCTCAGCCTAATACAACATTTGCCCACAGTACACAAACCAGGGACATCAGAAAAATACTCTTCTACACTACACACCACACTCTGCAACTCATCCTCTCTATAACCTTCACACTTCTCGGAACTCAATACTGCTTTACTAGCATCCAAATCTTCAGAAATACCTTGCTCCTCTGCTATCACAGACATAGCATTCACCCACACACTTCTCTCCTTGTACTCTTTAGTGTTGTTCAAATGAACTATCCTCACGGGATGACCATCTCCCTTAGACACCCTGTAAGTGACTCTGGATACCTTATCAGTTACAGTGTATGGCCCCTCCCAGGATGCCTGCAATGAGGCATGTAATCCTGGGATACGAACAAGTACCTTGGAGCCCACTTCCAAACTACGATCACTTCTATTCTTGTTAAACGATAGACATCTTTTAGCCGTGCTGTCACTCTCATGCACTACCGCCATATCATGCAAAAGTGAAAGCTTATCCTGTAGCTTAAGTACCCACTCCTCAACATCCACACACTCGTATGCTCTATCCACCCACCCTGAATACAAAATATCAAGGGGGCCCGTAACGTTTCTGCCAAACACTAACTGGTGTGGTGAGAAGCCTACATCACGGTTGGGCACTTGCCGGATAGCAAATAGTGCTAACGGCAGAAACTCTGACCAGTCTATTCCTTCCTCACAGGCCTTACCAAGCATGGGCTTCAGCATCCCGTGCATCCGCTCCACAACACCATTGCTTTGTGGGCGATATGGTGATGTGACTACTCTATCTATGCCCAACATCTCACAAACACAACTCATGACACAACCCAAAAAGACAGTCCCTCTATCAGACAATACTTTCAAGGGTATACCCGTCCTTGATATCACATTCACAAAGCATTCAGCCACTTCATTAGCTGCTGCTGTGCGCATTGGGCACGCCTCTGGCCACCTAGTAGCCAGACAGACATAGGTGAACAGATATCTTACACCTTTCTTGGCTTTCGGCAGTGGCCCCACAATATCGATGGCCACCGACTCAAATGGAACACTAACTATCGGTCTCTCCACTAGCTTAGCTGCTCTATTGCCAGCTTTATTGATTCTGAGACACACATCACATGACTTAACATATGCTATAAAGTCACTATGGATGCCCGGCCATGTAAATTTTGGCTGGAGCAATCTCCTCATTCCTCTAACCCCAGTATGGCCACATCTATCATGTGCCAACTCGAGAACTTTCTGTCTGCGAGCACCTGGTACTACAAGTCTATCCACACTAGCTCCTACATCATCCACAACACTATGAAATAACAACCCATCTAACCACTTATAACCATTCATGCCTTTAGATGCCAACTCCCTACAACTAGTTAGAGACTCATCATCATTAATCTGACCTTTTAAGGGTGGCCGCACATAGCAACGCGCACTGCCTGTAGATCCGGACATTAATTTATTCCCCGCCAATACCCCACTATTTGATAATACGCGAGCAGAAACTATCGCGCAGTAGTAGCAGAAGTATACTTTGCGAAGTTGTGGTGTTTTAGTTTAGCTTCTTGTTGTCTCATATCCGTTTACAGCAACTCTCCATACGTCGTCTGAGCTCACGCAGCAAGGTGTACCAGGCCGCCTCTCCTCCTGTAGCCGTTCTCCGGACTCTGCGCACCTGAACTCAAGCGGATGGATATACCAGGCTCGATTTCTGCGGAGCGAAGACTTCCCAAGCTGCGCAGGTCTAATACCTTCACCTATGGCTATCTCCAATAAACTGCTATCTCTTCTGACTCCTCTTGTTATTGTTGTATTGATGTTTGTTTACTCTTGATATAGGCGGGCTCTTTTTAGAACCAATACAAACTAATTGAAAAAAAAATTGCTCGCGTACTCGTAGTACGAGATATGGGGGTGGGGCTATTTCTTAAGAATTGCGAGTGGAATTAAAGTTCCAAATTTTGTATGAGTTTTTCTTGGAATCTAATAATGAGAACGACACAAAAATTTTACACACGGGTAAACCAAAAAAAAATGAACTGCACCATAACGAGAATTTTTCAATATCTTATAAATAGAAAAAATTGCGAATAAATCATAAAGTAATATTGAAATGGATAAGAACTCGTTATGTTGCAGTAGAGTATCGGCTCGGCTAGTAGTGCACCAAATTGCGGAGCTCCAATTTATCGCACCGCTCCAAAAAAGTGCTACAAAGTTTTATAACCAGGCCCCGATATTTCCTCCAGATTCGCTCTAAAATTAGTGAGCGGCTCCTTCGGCAGGTACTTTGTCCTTGTGTTGTAGTGGAGAAGCCCCTGTAAGTATACAATAGTAGTAATCGTGCATAGCAACCATCAACAAAAAATTGCGTAGGCGGTGTGCGGCCACCCTTAACACACTAGCTTCAGAAATATCAACAGGTAAAGGGCAACCCAGATCAACCGGTCCCTCAGAGACATCAGACACACCAACAACATTGTCATCAGACTCGCCAGCAACATTACTATCTGTCACTTTCTCTTTGCTCACAGCTTGTGGTTGGTTCTCCTCCACAAAAGAAGCTAGATTAGCCACTTCCATGTCCTGCCGGTTGTGAGTCTCGTTGGACAGACTATCAAGCCATGATCCAGCCCGAGTCACAACATTCACTTGGGACCCCTCAGCATGCTGAGACAGACTGCAGGGCATCCACCACCCCAACAGCACTGACAGCAGAGGCTGCATCCTTTTCAGGGGATGACTGAGTGTCCGGGGTATCACCGGAGTGCCCCGCCCCACTTCCATGGTCTTTAGGTAGAGGGGAGGCACCCAGAAGGAGCCGCTTTGCCATGGAATCATCCATTGGCACGGCAAAAAGGACTTTACCATTGAGCATACCCTCCTGCGCAACGGCAACTCTCTTGTTAAAGGTTCCGCCTTCTATCTAAAAAACGACCTCAGCTGTACACAGCTTCACAGGGACACCAGTAGCACCTCTCACCTCGACTTTATCAGGCAGTATCTGACTCTCATAAACTAAGCACCCAGGAACAACAGTAACTTCTGCTCCTGTATCAGGGACTATTGAACACTCACTGCCATTTACTGTCCCTTGCACTAAAGGTGTATCTCCCTGAACCGCCACCCAATTGTTGCTGAACGGTTTACTACCAGACCTCAAACCCAACTTCTTATTTCCTTCATACTGCGTAACCTTATCCTTAGAGTTACTCTGACTCTTACTAGGACAATCAGGTGACTTGTGTCCGGGCTGATGGCACGTATAACAGACCACTGGCTTAGACTCATCCTTCCCCATCCTACATTCAAATGACTTATGTCCAAAACGATCACACTTAAAACACTTAACTGGATCGCCAGTACCACGCCCTTGCCATCTAGCGCTTCCAGACCGGTCATTGTCTGTAGAATGCAACGAGAGTGCGAGCTTGTTCAAGTCTCTGAACGTATCAATTTCACGTCCATCCATCACTGATCTCTGTTGAGCGGTAAGACTAGCTCGATAAATAGCCATAGCAAAGAAAAGCAAAATATCCGAACGTTCAAGCACGGTCATGTCTACTGAATCGATAAGACCTTTCAAATGCACATATTTGTCCAGGGGGTTCATATTACGCACGTCGCTATTGAATTCAGCGGTAAGCTTGCTACCCAGCGAGGTCTTCCCAGAGCCCAGCGAGTCGATCAATATCTGTTTTAGGTCCTCATACGAACATGTAGCACGGTCAACTGAAGACACTATAGAGGCAGCCGTTTTAGAAGAAATCTTTTGGTAAAGTATCGTCTTATACTCACGTCTCGGTACACTTAGGTCAGCAAGGTCAGCTTCCAACTTGCGGATGTATTTGGCTATGTCAATGCCATCTTTATGTGGAGCCAGGCCAATGACATGCCGCGTCCGATCAGAATGCGAAGGCACGGAAGGTGGTACTACCCTACCAGCACTCGACAGTGACGACAACAAATTCCTCATGTCTGACACTGACAGAAACATTCCCTCACTCCCATCCTCTCGCTCACTACCTCGCATCCCACTATCTTCCCTACTATTATCATTCCTGCTTGTCTCCAATGCATTATCACTTGAACCATCCATATTCTCCCTAACAGTCTCAAGACTCTCCCTAGAGCAAACAGGGGTTGAGTCACTGAAACTAGATTCAGACGTAATGTCACCACTACCAACGATGCTACCAGACGTAATCACACAACTATCTCCACCACCAATACTACCAAGAACACTATATTTCTCACACACGCCCGAGTCCGACGAAGCAACTTCAGGCACCGACTGTTTCCCAATTCCTCTCTTCTTCTTACAGGCTCTTTCCGGCTGTGACCTCTGACTCATCCAACGGGGACGGTGGACTTCAGAGAATCTGCAACCAACCACAGGGAGAAAGAAAATACAGAAATCAATAAACAACAGCCAATCAATAAATGACAACAAGGTAAAACACACAGGTCAAAAATACAAAAGGTGAAAATAACGGTCACAAAAATCGAGCACCACGTTTAGTGCGCACTAAAAAGAAAACACAAAAACTCAGTTTGTAGCCAAAAGTTAGGCGATGGTCAATGGTGTGGGGCGTCGTAGTCTCCTCTCTGTAGGGTGATCACAGTAGAATAGACACCGCTGCCGCCAGTTGTGGGGGAATAGGTCGTCGGCTGAGGTGGCGGTTAAGCTTCCTCGGTCGTCAGCCAGATCCCGGAGGTACGCTGCCACCAGAATCCAGATGGCTGCTATTGCGCCTCAAGTTATCCGGTCCCTTTATGGCGCTAGGGTCACCGGAGCTCATGTACGCAATCGCTGATCCAAGAGGACAGAGTTTTAATTCTATTTTCTTGAAAATCAAACTGGACTGACTTGGCGCGTGCGTGGCTCGTCTATTTATTATTCAAGGCCACGCACGTGCGCCAACACGAAAGGACACACAAACACACGAAATCATCAACATCAGAAACGTGACAAAAATTATACACATAAAGGGCATGAATGCACAACAACAAACAATGACAGCCAACTATGTTCTCAGTTCAGTTCCTACACTCTTTCCTCCTTCTTCATTTCCTTCTCCACTTTCTTCTCGGAGGCCAGACCCACACAGAGTAAGTCTACTTGTAATCTTGCTCCCACCTTCAACTAAATTCAAACGTCTTTCATTTGTTGAAGTTTCAGTAGTGACCTCTCGAGAGCGTTTCTTGCCTGTCACAGCTTTGTGTTGTAAACTTTTCTTAACTTTCTCCTCCTCTGCCTGCTTACGCTTCTTTTCTTTTTCCTCCTCTGCCTGCTTTCACTTCTTTTCCTTCTCCTCATTTCGTTGAATTCTTTCCTCAGCCTTTCTTCTTCGTTCTATTTCTTTTCCCCTTTTTTTCCTTTCTCTTTCCTGTTTTCGCTTTTCCTTCTCAGCTTCACATTTCTTTTTCTCTTCCTTCACTTTATAAAGTGACCAACACTCATTGCTAGTGAGAATACGTGCTGAACCCGTCTTTGATGATATCGTAGTAATATGGTGAATGGTGAACGTAAATTTGAGGAAGCAACAGGAGGTGTAACTTTGGTGAGTGATACAGTACTCAAATTTGCAACTGAAGGAGACCATGGAACTAGCATGGTAACCGCAACTCCAGTACATGTGGTGACTGCACCAGGAATCAATAATCCACGTTGTGCAGTGACTCTGACTGGAGGTGATCCAGTGGGTGTGGTACCTAGAAAGTTAAACAATACAGGTATGTAACATCACAAATACAAATTAGGCATGTAAAGTGAAATCCCCCCCCCCCAAAAAAAAATAATAATAATAAATAAATAAATTATTACTACCACAAATACTGAAGGATATTTTAGTAGAATGGCAGGAGTCCAACTGAAATGGAGGCGTAACTTGAACTGTTTTTGAACTAACACATATTATCAGCATCGAGTTTGATTGCCTTAGCCGTTCACAATATATGACCTAATCAAATTCCCCTTGATAGGCTTATTGGATTCAATTGATTATTATTCCCCAACTATCACGTGTGCTGCATTGAGCTCAATTTTATCGTAGACAGTCTCACATGATAACAAGGTAACATTGTATGCAAATGAAAAATCATAGCTCTGCCTAAGTTACTATAACTACTTATATCTTTCTCTCGAATTATCTGGGATTAACAAAAAATGCGATTCTGCCAAAAAATCATTTAAAAATTACATGTACAGACTCATGTTACCAATAAAAAAATTTCTGAACAAAATTTTGGTCTTCAGAAAAAATTTATGGAGAGATTTATCACTTAATGAAAAAATATGTTACTGCAACACCACCTACATTAATTGGTACCTGAAAACCGAAGTAGTGCCCGACACCCCTTACCACCGACGCGCCAACGCCACCCACCCAAAGCTGAACCCGTCCCCATAGAAAAACGAAACCACAGATAATCACTGACAGTGAACAACGCAGACAAACCCAGGAGGGCAGAAAGAAAAGAAGAGCTGAGAGCAGAAAATAGAGCTTCAGGAATCCGATAGAAAATTTGAAGAGGCAGCAGAAGGCAGAAAAAAAAAAAGCAGAGAAGAAGACAAGACGGCAGATGAGGCAGACAGAAGGGCAGAGGATGCAGACAGAAGGGCAGATGAGGCAGAAAGAAGAGCTGAGGATGAGCATAGAAGGGCAGAGGAGGCAGACAGAAGGGGCAAGGAGGCAGGCAGAAGGGCAGAGGAGGCAGAAAGAAGAGCTGAGGATGAATATAGAAGAGCAGAGGAAGGAAGTCAAATAGTAGAGGAGGCTAATAGAATAGCTGGGGAAGAACGCAGAAGAGCTGAGGAGGCAATTACAAGAATTGGTCTACTGACAAAGGCTTATGATGAGCAGTGGGTTGTAAGAAGGGAAGATATAGAGTTGACTGGTCCTGAGATAGGCAGAGGTGGGTGGGCAACAGTGAGTGTAGCCACGTTTAGAGGAGCACAAGTAGCAGTCAAAAGAATCCACAACCAGATAGTTAGCCGACACAATGAAGATCTCTTCCGCAGAGAAATGCAAATGGCAGCTAGGTTACATCATCCTAACCTAGTTCAATTCATTGGAGCTACACTTGAGGGAGTTATGATGATTCTTATGGAATTGATGCCTACCAGCCTCAGAAAGCAAATTGAAGCAGATGAGTATATTACTCCTAACATTGTGAAACATATAAGTCTCGACATAGTCAGAGCTTTAAACTATCTCCACAACATGAAGCCAGATCCTATGATCCATCGTGACATCAGCAGTGCTAATGTTCTCCTTGAACCTTTACTGCCTCCTAAGTATTGGAAAGCTAAAGTAACCGACTACGGCTCCGTTAATCTAGTTCGCCAGCTCCACACTGAGAATCCTGGAAGTCCTGTTTATTCAGCAACAGAGGCAGCGATTCCAAGCCAACAGACACCTAAAATGGACATCTACAGCTTCGGTGTCTTGATGTTGGAGATGCTCACTGGTGAACTGCGAGCACCAGAAAATCGTTTGAAGTTTCATATTATTATAAATAAAAATTCTTTGTGTTTTGTAATATAAATCATCATAATATTATTGTCAGTTTTAAAGTAGCTATTAGAGTTTTTGAAACATTGTCACTAATTTGTAATTTGATGCACTTATCAATTTATAATTGTTTCAAGTTTAATAAACTACGTTGTTTTAAAACATTAAAGGTACAATTCAAAAACACAAATGAGATTAACAATAGTGTTGATATTGCAGAAAGTAGATATGTACAGAGATGCGATTATTTATTCTACAAAGTTATAATAATTTGTGTCAGGCTCAGGGCTTCATGGTCATACATAACATGGTTTCAAATAGTCCAGAGGCCCATGTTGACATTGAGGAAAGTAGATATGTATAAACATGCGATTATTTATTCTACAAATGTTCTCATAGCATTTGTGTCAGGCTCAGTCATTTTATAACAAGTAGTTGAGGCCCATGCTGACATTATCCTGCGTAGCTGAGCTGTGGTGAAGGCATTACCCAGTGGACAGCTGCATCCCTTATAATCCCCTGCATATTTTGGTAAGGAATCACCAAAATGATGTACAAAATAATTCCATTGCTATTGTCCGGTAGCTACAATGGTTTGATGCTGCATTTGTTTAGGAAACCACCTTTTAAAGTCTCTGACTGAATGAATGACTTGACTGTTGAAATACATATCACTGTACCCTCTCATACAAATGCATGGATTTTAACTATGGGACTCTCAAATGACATTGTAAGAACCAGAGCAATTGACTCTACTAGTTGTTCAATGAATTATAAACACTGTGGGAAAGACACAAGTGTAATCTTCCCCACTACATAGAACTCTATCTTTAATTAGCTGTTATTCTATTCCATTTTTGATTACCAAATTAACCAACGACTTAGCACGATGGGGCATGTGACAATCAGATGATTGTAATTATGTTGTATCATAATCATTTTTGTTCATCAGTCATTGTTCAATCCGATATAAAGTCAAAAACCTTTTATCGCACCTAGCAGAGTGTGAGGTGAAGAACACACTTGCATCGGGATTGTTCCTGCCCCACACCACCTCACCCACATTATCACCATTTCACACTTTTGAAGAAGTTTAAGAACTGCATTATAGCTAGTTATATCAAACTTTATGAGTGGAATATTTGTGTAGAGATAACTTATGAATGCAGAACAATTTGGGTTGGTGGATGTTTAATGAGGTAATATAATAATATATGAGCTATAAAATATAGCAGAAAATGATATTGTAGCTATATATTCAAAGCTAAACACACCGAGTCAACAAAATTACACAAAAATAATGCACACACAAAATAAAAATTCTAGAATGATTACATAAATTCAACAGTCATCACTCAGCCTAAATTGTAACTATTTAATTAAACAATATTATAGTGAAAAATAGGAATGTTCAGCTTATGAACTAGCAGAGCTATTGGTGGAAGTCACAGAACCACTTCTCAAATCTGTAGAAGAAATGTAAAATGTTGAACTACAGCTTGAGTTTGTAGAACCAGGAACAGAGCAGGAAGAAGAAGTAAAGCTTTGAGCAGAGCAAGAAGAAGCTGCACTGGAATAGCTACAATAATTCAATTCTGTTCCTGATTCTGAATTTTGACATACAAGTTTTTTTGGCTCTGTATGTAGGCAATTTTGCTTGTGATTCGGCTGGTCATATTTGAGGCATTCTTGGCTGCAGTATTTAGCGCCTCCACACTTGCAGCTTGTAATCTTGACTTTCCTACTGCCCAAATGTTTATTGCAGTAGTTGCACTTGGGTAGAGTTATTTTAGCTACCTCACACTCTTTTTTATGTGTCTTCCAATGTGCAGTCTGGCATTCTTTGCTGCAATAATTGATTTTCTTGCACTTGCCACATTTTTTGGCTGTAAAAGTAAGTTTTTTACAATTGGTGCATTTCTCACCTCCAACAACTGGCATAAAGTTCATCGTCATCAAGCGGAACATAGGATTTTCTCTGCCATAGAGGTCCTGATCTGGGTCACGAAGGAGAGCATACACGACAGCTCGTGTAAATGCGAAGTCCAAATTTGATTTCTGCAAGAGCATAAAAGTAGAGCTGCTTTTAGCACTTTGTAATGTTCCATTTGTGAGGCGAGCAAAGTAATCAAAGACTTCTTTTAAAATGTCCAGCGATTCTTTATCCACAGCTAAAGTTAGTTGATTTGAACTGTTTACAATGCTTCTCCATTTAGAAAGTATGCTTGACTTGTCAAAACTGTCTACAAAGTAGTATGCGAGACCAATGGCTGGAGTTTTGTGTCTGTAGTCAAACAATACCTTGTTGATGATTATCAAACAGTTACAGGTACCACCTGTAGTTTGAACAAAGAAAAAAGATGTCTTAAGCGAAAACTTAAAGAAAGACTGCAAGAATTCTCGTAATACTATATCTGCCATGCCTAAAGAAGAAGCAGATCGCCGAGTCAGTGGTTTGGTGTTATACACAGCACGGTCTTCGTCAGTGATTTGGATATTTCCATGGCTAGTTATGTAGGAAGGATTCAAGGTGTATAATGGAAGGGACACAGTGTGATCTGGAGTAGCTATGAAACATGGTCTCTCTTCTTTAAAAGAATAGGGCAAGCCCTATTTACTCTCACGAAAACCATTTATGAACAATTAATTAACTAACCTAAATACAAGTTTACCGATTCAATTAAATACTTAAATCTGCATAGTGTGTGCCCCCCTCCCCCAAACAATTAATCTTAGGAAGGTAGGGGGTATGCCCCCACTTCCATCACCGCTGAGAAATACACATCTATACTGTAAGTCTACTGGCTATACGTATTCAATATTTCATGGAACATCCTATCAGTCTCATTCTCTGATTTCAGCCACACGAGAAGCTACAATCTAATTAACTAGCTATGACATTCCATTCAGGACAAAAATGGCAACAATTATTCATTCTCAAATGATCGTGGATATTTCATTGCACAAGGCATTCCCATTCTCAAATCTCAATTTTATTTGTTCTCAAATGACCATAATAGCAACATTATATCCATTGCAAAAAAATACTGCCACCTTAGATGCATTTCTCAAATACATTCGCAAAAATTGCTTACTCAGCATACCTATTGGAATGTAATATCGAATAACTGGATATCCAATCTTGTCCTGATAGTCAGGTTTGTTATGTAATAATTTATACTTTCATTAATTTTTTTTGGAGATTTGGTAATCTATATATTTTTGGAAACTACATGACATAGTGAATTAAAAAATCAATGTTTGCATTTTATTGGTTGCCATGGCAACCAGGTTAAGGTGCTAAAATAGTAGGTACTAATTTTTCTCAATAATCACTTAATACATTCACAATTGTCTTTAGTATAACATGTACAGTTTGGATAAAGAGGTAATGATATTCATAAGAAAACCATTCTGCATGCTAGCCAAGATATATCATAAAAAACACACGAATTTTCAATTATTTTACCTCTGAAAGAAGCCTTATGACAGCTACAGTTTCATCGAAGAACTTTAAACATCAACACTACAGTCTACACTAAAGAAGCCTGGCAGACATTGTCTGTCTAATGAATAAGCCTTATCATCAATAGGTAAACAAAAACTATGCTATAATTAATTGTTGAAATTAATGTTTTTATTAAAGGTTAAACAAAATGGCTGAGAGTGTGCCACAGCTAGGTCAGCAGCCTCATCATCATTCAACAAACTGGACTCAATGTATTGTGTGCCAAAAGCCTGCATCTAACAAAACATTGGTACTGCATCCTAGAATAGACTTTTATCAACATCTGCTCAATTTAGTACTGGAAAGAACTCAATTGCAGGATAGCAAATTCGTTCCTATTCAAAAACGACTAAAAGACTATACAGCAGAAATCTTACAAAGAGAGGGGGCGCTAACCAAAGTAGGTGCTTTGCCATTACTGCCAGAAGTAGCACATCAGTGGCCTACTCTCTTAACTGTGATAGTACAGGCTTGCAAACTAAAAGAGTTAGTCATTGGTAATGACCACCCTACTGTTATTTCATTGGATATGGCCCTATATGAAAAGGCTTTGCAGCTGGTTGATTCTAGGCCAGACTTGAAGAGCACAGTATTTCTCAGACTTGGTGAACTACATGTTGTCATGGCTGCCGTCAGACCTCTCGGGGCTTCAATTGAAAACTCTGGAATAGATGATGCATGGATAGAAGCTGATGTTTATGGCCCTGCCACAACAAGACAATAATTCTGAAGTGTACACATTATAAACGCTCCCTAAAAGCTCACATATATTCATATATAGCACTCTATGAGATGGTTTTGGAGGAGATTTCAAGGATCACCCACACCTGAAGGATGTGTGTCTTCAGGCAACTTCGAAGATTGAATATGCTTGCTCAGTAAAACTGAATAAGCAAACCAAAGCTGAAGCTGTGAAATGTGCAAATACTCATTTAGTGGAAACTATAGCCAACAACAATTATCATGAAAAACTTTCAGGATTGGGAAGTTCAGAGATCTGAAAATGCTATGTTTAGATCAATGATGATGTATCTCCATCGAGTCAAAACTATTCTATTCTTTATATCAGCATCTCGTAATGCTGGCTTAAGTCTTCATCTTCAGGCAGGAGAAGCACTAAACAAGTTGTTTTTTGCTATGGATAGAATAAAGTACAAAAGACTTTGGCCTTGTTGCATAGCTGATATGTATATGCTGAAGATTAATTATCCAGAGACTTGGAAGGAACTTGCTGAAAAAGGCAACATCTCTGTCACGAAAAGTGCCATTCTTTTTGTCTCTATTGGAGCTGACCATGCTTGTGAACATCTCAACAAATTTATGAAGGTTCATTCAGGCCTCATTGGTATTTCGAATAATGCTAATGCAAGGCAACGATTCTTTTTAACTTCTCCTGAACTGTCATGCATATGGCAAGTGAGTTCAAAGGGCAGTTCCATTGTAAAGATGGCCAGGATGTAGAACATCATGATCTTTCCATGACTGCTATTAAGCGGAATCATTGTGCCATCAGCAAGATTAAGGCTGCCATATTGAGACATGAGAATCCTTTTACAGCAACATAGGTCCCATTTTATACAACCTTATTACTAATGCATATGTTCCAGAAAAATATATTCCACAAATTTTTTAATATGGATGATTCAGGACAGAAAATGTATGAAGAATATGTGGCTGAAAGAATTAAAGTGTGTGGGGCCAGGCATGTATTGCTCAGCAGATATTTCTGGATCCACTGCAGAATGGCTATCACAGAAATTCAGATGGAGAGTTAACACCAACAACAACAGATATTCTTCCAGCACCCAAGGCAGTCATCAAGATGATGAGATGTCAGTGCAAGGGCGATTGTACATCACAAAGGTGTTCATGCAAAAGCAACAGCTTACAATATACTGACCTCTGCTTGTGCAGTACTCAGTGTGAAAATGATGAAGAATCCTATTTTGAAAATTATTTATCTGATAGTGATAGTGATGACTATTAACAGTCAAATTGTAAAGAACTGGTACAAAATATTCATACACATAAATAGCACTATGCATTTATTATTTTATCTAAATCTTATATTTTATTTTTGCTTGTGGCATAGTATGAATGATTGTATTGATTTTTACAATTTTTTAACTCTTACAAACAAATACATGCTTATCCAGCTATAGAAATACTTTAAAATACATTGTTTTCAATGTTCGCCTAATTAAAATTTCATTATTGCTACCATAAACGCTTACAAAAATTTGCAAACATTGATTTTCTGTTTTACTAAAACATAATGATTCTAATAATACATAGATTAGAAAATCTCCAAAAAATATTAACGAAAAAACATTTCGAACCTGACAATGAATGAAATACCATTAATAGCAGCATATGGGTAGCCAAAAGAGTGAATCAATTATGAGCAAAATTAGCTGAATAACGCGAAAAGTGCTATTCAGCTGTGTAAATAGAATAAAATTGATTAAACTGTAGGCAGCTCAACTAAGAAAACTCCGTCAGTAACTAAACCATTAGAACCCTGACAACCGGTCAATTGAAGAAAAATGCTTAGGACAAAGAGTAATTTACCAAAGTCACTGAAGCCATATTCTTCCGTTTTCATATCTATACTTTATAGGCTAAAATCTCCAACTTCTGCTGATTTGCTTTCATAGAAGTCATTTAGAAGTCTATTCGAAATATATCAAATGACAATGTTACAAGACATTTGCCCATTTTTTCAGGATTAAAAAATTCTCGGAAGGCAAGATGGAGTAAAATGGATAAATAAGAAAAGAACAATAGTTAACTGATTGAGAAAAAAATAATAGTAAATTAGGAAGGAAGAGAAATCCAATGTTGTCAAGACTTATCTGCAAGAATCTGAGGAAACACCAGTTCTATCAAGTTACCCTCCTAATAACTTATTGTGGGAAAAATGGGCATTCCATCTAAAAAAGGCAAATGGTAGCTATAATGTGCTGTCTTCTCTCATGAAGACAGCATGTACATCTACTGTTGATGTATCATTGATACCATTATTAGTCAATGAAGGGAGAGATTCTGAGGAATGATTTTGTACTTAAGAGATGTAGCTGTCCACTGGATAAAAGCTTTGAAGAATCATAGAACCAATTACAGGCTGGTGTTGATGAATAGGAGCAATGACTTCTGGCAAGTGGCTATCCACAATAGCATACAGCACATTGACCAATTCAAACAAGTGACTAACGATGTATCTAATACATAAAAATTAAGAAATGAATTATATAAGTAAAATAAAACAAAAGTCTGCACCTTGTCAAGTGGGGCAAGCTCCAACTGCTCATCTTAATGGCAGGTTCATAGTCTAAACTCAGATAATTCTCTTGTCTAAAAATATTACTAGTAGCTATAATAGGTGCAGTGGACACCCACAAATGCCACCTCTGAAATGTGAAGCTCTATACTCCAGCACTAACTCAAATTTTCACTGTGATGAGGACCTATGCAATAGTTTACCTTATAGTAGCTATAGCCAAAAAAAAACTAACTAGCTTGAAAACTAAGACAACAGAAAATATCTGGTCACATTATAGCTATTGTCCAATTGCATGTGGAGTTCCTGCTCCTCAAATGTCTTGATTGTTGCAGAAACATCCCTCTAAAATTGGTAACAGCAAAGTAGTATGCTGCCACCAGACAATGCAGTAAGTAGTGTAGGTCACCCACTGTAACTATGCACTGGCTTTTATGGAAAGGCCATGCTACTCATGCTCACAAAAAATAAAATTGTGCAATATTTTTAGTGTGTGAATCTGGTAAGTACTTTAATGGGAGTTTAATAGGTTTAATTTCTTCTCCATTAGTTTGAATGTTGATCTTGAAGTGAGGCACTCCACACTGCAACAGGTTAATGCTGTATTCTCTTCGGAAGCCACCTTCTTCAAAGTCTCATGTTGAATGGACTGACTTTATCACTGTACCCTCTCATACAAATGTACAGTGGATTTTAACTACAGGACACTCAAATGACATTGTAAGAAATTGACTCTACTAGTTATTAAATGTATTATAACAACCTCACACACATTATCACCATTTCACACTTGTGATTGTAATCTTACTCTTTTCCTTCTTCTCGTGTACCTTGTGGAACTATTTTTCTTCCACATTCTCTATGTGTTGTTTGTGTCATATTGGTCAGTTTTATTGTCATGTGTTTCTCTGGTGATCTCAGAGGTCTGGCCTATAGCTATGTGGCTGGTCCTCGGAGTTCTCTGGTTTCTGCTAGGCCTTGATAAATTATTTTTGTTTTTTCTGCCTATTATTTTATTCTTGTATTCTTAAAACATTTACACCTATTATTCATTTTAGACGACCTATTTATAATTCTTTTGAAAACTCCTGTTATTCTTTACAAAAAGACAAAATCTAGTTAATTGGCTAGTCGGAGCTCTTGGGATTGATATTAGCTATAAATACTTTGAAAAAATATTTGCACAGTCAAACAATATTATATTTAAAAGTTCAACAATAGCTAATAATAAGACAGCTGAGTAGTCTTCAAAGTATGGTTCTTGTTGTGAAAAAAAGTGCATGAGTCTAATTCTGCATAAGATTAATGGACTAATATCAGCCGACATGTTTCAACCCAGTGAAAATAATCAATCCCGTGCAATTCCGCCATTGAATAAACTGTTATCAACAATTCCTCAGAGGTAATTAAATACTTATAATGTCAATTTTTCCAGTTCAAAGCACATAATGTATCAAGTTCAACAGCTACAGGTTTCATTTCATGTAACTTCAATGCAGGTAAGATTGAGATGCTTTAAAAGATAGTAGAGCAGGCTTGAGGTATTTGTCAACAAATCATAATTGTTATCATCAAAGCTGGTTCTATACTGGATTTGGATCACTTTCAGGGAATTGTTGCAGCTATTGAAATGCACAAATCACTATTGAAACAGAATACATTGATTTCCCTTGAAGGTTTATGTTTTAGGATTTTTCATGTTCAGTATTCGTCAAATTAAATTTAAATTTAGTCCAGTATTCACCAGCAAACCTATCAGCTGTAGGGTTCTGTTACAGTATTCTAAAAATTTAGAACTTAGGGTTACAGATATCTACGTACAGCAATTAAGCTATAATTATAATGAGTTACAAGTTTGTCTTTGAAATGAATATAGTGCAATATTTACCACTTACCATTTATTGCTAAACTATCATATCTATTTTACACAAATGGTCATGGCTGCGGTTAGAGCATGGAGTCTAAGGATTAGCATCTAGACTGAGCACCTACCAGGTCTTATTTAGAATTTAATGTGAAATGTTTGCTTATTTTTAAGGACATTTTAATTAAAACGTAAATTGAAAAAGCTTACTGATTATTTACAGTATGAGACAAACATGAATAATTCACTGTCCATGATCCTTACTACTACCACCTCAGCTCTGTTGACGTTCCTTTCGTGGTGAAGGGAATGAATAAGAAAAACAGGGCTGGGATGGCTGAGGAATAAAAAATGAGAGCAGGAGAGAGAAACCACTGATAAAGCTGTCTAATACTACTGGTCTCCTAATTTGCATAAGTGAGTGTGTCCAAGTTGAGTTGGCCACAAGAAAAACTTGAATAACTTTAGAACGGAAGCCGCTACGCATCCGGGGTTTGCACCAGTGGAAAGCTCGCGCCGAAGCGGTTAAAAACAGTCCCTCAGTAAACTCCAAAATCGGAGAGAAAGTGCTATTCCACAACTCAATACAAGCTGTGTTTATGCCAATTCCTTTTCTTCACTACTATAGATGCCGTTTATTGCAAGGATTAGGACCAACTCAGGCAGCACTCCACCTTAACTCGGATCACAACTATATTTTGTGTATGTGTACTACTTAAATTCTATAATTTTCATCAATTTTCATATACAACATTATTATAAATAAATGAAATAATTGATAATTTTATTTAACAAATGAAACAATTGATAATTTTATTTAACAAATGAAACAATTGATAATTTTATTTAACAAATGAAACAATTGATAATTTTATTTAACAAGAAAGTCTAGTAACTTTAGCTACAAGTTAACAGTGCTATACTGCTGAATCCTGTGAATATCAGAATATTTCTTGGGACACAGTATCGACTGATTTTAATCCTGTCTCTTCAGAAGAACGCCCCACCAGTTTGCGTTTACCATCTGCTGTACATTATCTGCGCTTAAGAAACATAAATATAATTGAAAAAAGACGAGATGAGCTGTACAGCGCCCGAACTCCATAAACTTCACTAAATTTCTTTCTTACAATAGTTACAAGTATTAATGCGCACCTGTGCTACCTCCCCTTTACCCAATACAGTGGTGCTTGTTCGGTGATAACTTAGCAATTGTCTTCCTTGCTATTTCAATTGGAAACTCTACCTCAAGGTATATTTGCCAAACAATTACAAGTCATTCATCTACTATGGAGAAAATCTCTACCACTTCCCCACCTGCTAGTACCAGAGATTCCAACACCTCTTCTGCTTTATTGTCAGCCTGTAAGCAAAGTCGTGCTGAAGTAGTTAAGTTACTGTTAGAGAATGGGGCTCTGATAAATCTTGTGAATGATGAAGGAGAGTTTGCCTTACTTTGTGCGAGTAAAGCCGGCTATACTGAAATTGTGAACATACTGCTAGAAAATGGAGCTCAGGTAGATATGCAGAACAAGTATGGTGAGTCAGCCCTAATGGTAGCAAGTCGTGAAGGCCGTGCTGAAGTTGTCGAAATACTCGTTGAGAATGGGGCTCAGGTTAATTTGCAGGATGTAAATCAATTCTTCGCTCTAATAGGAGCAAGTTATCGTGGCCAAGCTGAAGTGGCAAAAATATTGCTAGAGCATGGGGCTCAAGTAGATTTGCTGGATAAGAATGGATGCTCTGCTTTATACCTAGCAAGTCAGAATGGCCATACTGAAGTGGCAAAAATATTACTAGAGAATGGGGCACAGGTAGATTTGCTGAATAAGAATGGGTTTTTTGCTTTATACGTAGCAAGTGAGAATGGCCATACTGAAGTGGCAAAAATATTGCTAGAGAATGGGGCACAGGTAGATTTGCTGGATAAGGATGGGTTTTTTGCTCTATACGTAGCAAGTCAAATGGGCCATACTGAAGTGGCAAAAGTATTGCTAGAGAATGGGGCTCAAGTTGATTTGCTGAATAAGAATGGATGCTCTGCTCTATACATAGCAAGTGAGGAAGGCCGTACTGAAGTGGCAAAAATATTGCTAGAGAATGGGGCTCAGGTAGATTTGCTGGATAAGAATGGATGTTCTGCTTTATACATAGCAAGTCAGAATGGCCATACTGAAGTGGCAAAAATCTTGCTAGAGAATGGGGCACAGGTAGATTTGCTGGATAAGGATGGATGTTCTGCTTTATACTTGGCAAGTCAGAATGGCCATACTGAAGTGGCAAAAATATTGCTAGAGAATGGGGCACAGGTAGATTTGCTGAATAAGAATGGATGTTCTGCTTTATACATAGCAAGTCAGAATGGCCATACTGAAGTGCAAAAATATTGCTAGAGAATGGGGCACAGGTAGATTTGCTGAATAAGCAATGGATATTGCTGCTAGATTTGCTAGTACATAGCAAGTCAAATGGGCCATACTGAAGTAGCAAAAATATTGTTAGAGAATGGAGCTCAGGTAGATTTGCAGAATGTGCATGGGTCGTCTGCTCTAATGGTAGCAAGTCAGAGTGGGCATGCTGAGGTGGTCAAGCTACTGCTAGAGAATGGAGCTCAAATACATCTGAAAAAGGAAGTTCATTCTGTTGATGGGGCTCAAACAGGAATGCAAAACAAAGGTTAGTTGTCACTTTTAACTCTCTAATTTAGTATCATGAAGAAACTATATAGCTAATAACAAATGTTCTGTAATTTTTCGGTATACTATGCCCTATCTAAAATAGTATAAACTGAGCTTGATAATCTAGAATTAAGTAGTTGAAGGTTACAGTATCATCTTTACAGTTAGACAAAAAGCAATAGCTACAGGTACTTGTCGGTAAAAAATACAAAACCAGGGAGGATTTAGGGGGGCTCGACTGGTGTCGTACGAGCCCCCCTTTTCAGAATGAGCCCTCATTTTTAGCTACAGTATTTCTTACCTGTAACTGGAAATATAATTATAATAGCAATCACTTTTTGTTCATCGTTGTTTTTCCTTGTAGCTACTCCAATAATAATTGCGCTCTTCTTTTGAATGCACCTATACTTATTGATATGCTGAGTCAGAATTTTTACTACTTGTGTCCTTATACAATATGGTAGACCAAGTTCGTAGTATACCAAAGCAAAACAAGTCCAGAATTTATTAATTGGACAGAATTTAGTGGTTGTTGCTCATTCAATTTTTTTTCTACATGGTTGAATTTGACAATTATATAAATATACTTTCATCACCAACTAAAATCTCTTTACTTTCACTTTATTTCATGAATTAGTTTCTTTTTTTTTATAATTAAGTGTACCTGTTCACTAAGGGTTTGCAAATTGTGCTGGCATGATTTTGAGTGTGATAAGTGATTTCATAAATTCTAGCATATGCTAACATGAATAGTGTAATTATGAGCATAATTAAGTAGCTAGTTTTTTGGAAAAAATTATAATTAGTTTTTATTGTACAGTAACAATAGCAATTTAAAAGACCGTCTTTGCGCATAAGAAATAAAATACTTTCAGATCCAGCACTGTTGCCCATTAGGATGCAGATCAACAACACATTACAAATGTGGTCATACCAGGATTCAGATTAGTCATTGCTAGCATAGCATACAAAAAAGGTGCATAATCCAACCCCTACTATTCTTTCTTTATTCTAGACATAAATACCTTTGTAAATTGCTATTGCTCTTAGTTTTAATTTTTTCCTTCCTGATTTTAGCAGTTCATTCATTTCCGGATGGTCACATTATAATGCTAATTATTGTGTGAATGAATATTAGAATATATAATTAGTCTTATAGGAAATACAATATAGCCAACATTTAGTTATAGCTATTTCACCCCTTGAAAAGTCCCCCCTCTTAACAACTCCTAGATCCGCCCCTGAAAACATTATGTATTTGGTATCTATGAACTATAAATTAATGAAGAAAGTTCACTGTGTGTTGCAAATATAAAATAAACTAAGTTTAGAACAACACTAAAAAGTTTGGATTATTTATTACATAATACATTAAATATCAAAAACGTTTTAATTCATTACTAACATTCTCTTTCATTTTCAAACAATTCTGTTTACGGTAGATTTTGCTGTCAATAAAGCAAATTTGTATTATGGTTATGTAGATAATGAAAGTAAAAAGAAAGTAATACAATTAAAAGAAGAGGATGAAACAAAAGAGACAGCTGAAAGCAATAGAACGAAACCACAGATAATCACTGACAGTGAACAAAGCAGACAAACACAGGAGGCAGAAAGAAGAGCTGAAGAGGCAGAAAATAGAGCTTCAGAATTCGACAGAAAAAATGAAGAGGCAGTGAGAAAGGCAGAGGAGATAGAAAGAAGGGCAAAAGAGGGAGAAAGAAGAGCTGAGGATGAACATAGAAGGGCAGAGGAGGCAGACAGAAGGGCAGAGGAGGCAGAAAGAAGGGCAGAAGAGGGAGAAAGAAGAGCTGAGGATGAACACAGAAGAGCAGAGGAAGGAAGTCAAATAGCAGAGGAGGCTAATAGAATGGCTGAGGAAGAACGCAGAAGAGCTGAGGAGGCAATTACAAGAATTGATCTACTGACAAAGGCTTATGATGAGCAGTGGGTTGTAAGAAGGGAAGATATAGAGGTGACTGGTCCTGAGATAGGCAGAGGTGGGTGGGTAACAGTGAGTGTAGCCAAGTTTAGAGGAGCACAAGTAGCAGTCAAAAGAATCCACAACCAGATAGTTAGCCGACACAATGAGGATCTGTTCCGCAGAGAAATGCAAATAGCAGCTAGGCTACGTCATCCTAACTTAGTTCAATTCATTGGAGCTACACTTGAGGGAGATATGATGATTCTGATGGAATTGATGCCCACCAGCCTCAGAAGACAAATTGAAACGGATGAGTATATTACTCCTAAACTTGTGAAACATACAAGTCTCGACATTGTCAGAGCTTTAAACTATCTCCACAAGATGAAGCCAGATCCTATGATCCATCGTGACATCAGCAGTGCTAATGTTCTCCTTGAACCTTTACTGCCTCCTAAGTATTGGAAAGCTAAAGTAACCGACTACGGCTCAGTTAATCTAGTTCGCCAGCTCCACACTGAGAATCCAGGAAGTCCTGCTTATTCAGCACCAGAGGCTGCGATTCCAAGCCAACAGACACCTAAAATGGACATCTACAGCTTCGGTGTCTTGATGTTGGAGATGCTCACTGGTGAATTGCGAGCACCAGAAAACCGTTCAAGTTGGCTCAGGGCACCATGGTCATATATAACATGGTTTCAAGTAGTTGATGCCCATGCTACCGTTATCCTGTGTAGTTGAGCTGTGGTAAAGGTTGTACCCATTGGACAGCTGCATCTCTTATACACTGCATTTTTTTGGTAAGGAATCACCAAAATGATGTACAAAATCATTCCATAGTTATTGTCTTGTAGCTACAATAGTTTGATGCTGCATTCTCTCATGAAACCACACCTTCTTCAAATTCTCTCTTGCTGAATGACTGACTTGACTGATGAAGTACATAACATTGTAAATGCATGGATTTTAATTACAGGACACTCACAAGACATTGTAAGAATCAGAGCAATTGACTCTTAGTTGTTAAATGTATTATAACCACCTCACACACATTATCACCATTTCACACTTTTGATTGTAATCCTATTCTTCTGCTTCTTATATACCTTCTGAAACTTTCTCCCCTCTGTATGCTCTGTGTTGTTTGTGTCTTTTTGGTCAGTTGTATTATCATGTGTTTCTCTAGTGATCTTATAGGCCTGGCTTATAATAAGGCTGGTCCTCTGAGATTATGAATAAAATTAACACAAACTAGGTTACTTGTTACAATTTGTGTGAATGTTTGTGCTTTCAATTGATTGGTTAGTTCATAGATCGTTATCCTCTTATTTGTGATTGGTCAGTTTTTACATTTCTATTTCTTTTCTTTGTGACTCTATTGGCAGTCTATAAAAGGACTGACCAGGGACAGTCATAGACTCGGATATTCTGACACACTTTTCTCTCCATTATCCTATACATAAATTTTAGCATATTCGGGTGGATCTAGCCAAGAAACAGAGGGCCCAACAATTTAGTCAAAAATTTAAGAACTGCATTGTAGCTAGTTTTGTCAAACTTTATGAGTAGAATAATTGTCTAGAGATAACTTATGAATGCACAACAATTTTTGCTGGTGGATGTTTAATGACGTAGTATTATATGAGCTATAATATATAGCAGAAATTGATATTGTATATGTATATTCAAAGCTAAACACACCGAGTCAACAAAATTACAAAAAAAAAAAATACACACACACAAAAAAAATAATTCTAGAATGATCACATAAATTCAACAGTCATCACACTCAGCCTAACTTATTAATAGTATACAAACAATTATAGTGTAAATTAGGAATGTTCAGCTTCTGAACTAGCAGAGCCATTGGTGGAAGTCACAGAACCAATTCTCAAATCTGCAGAAGAAATGTAAGCTGTTGAATTACAGCTTGAGTTTGTAGAACCAGGAACAGAGCAGGAAGAAGAAGTAATCCTTTGAGTAGAGCAAGAAGAAGCTGCACTGGAGCCATCACCAGCTGGAATGGAGTCAGTGGTAATAGGAATGGAAGAAACAGAAGCAGGATAATAATGAGCAGATATAGGATCTGCCTTCATCTTGTGGAGATAGTTTAAAGCTCTGACAATGTCGAGACTTGTATGTTTCACAAGTTTAGGAGTAATATACCCATCTGCTTCAATTTGCCTTCTGAGGCTGGTGGGCATTAATTCCATAAGAATCATCATATCTCCCTGAAGTGTAGCTCCAATGAACTGAACTAAGTTTGGATGGTGTAGCCTGGCTACCATTTGCGTTTCTCTGCGGAAGAGATCTTCATTGTGTCGGCTAACTATCTGGTTGTGGATTCTTTTGACTGCTACTTGTGCTCCTTTAAAATGGGCTACACTCACTGTTGCCCACCCACCTCTGCCTATCTCAGGACCAGTCAATTCTATATCCTCCCTTCTTACAACCTACTGCTCATCATAAACATTTCTCAGTAGATCAATTCTAGTAATTGCCTCCTCAGCTCTTCTGCGTTCTTCCTCAGCCTTTCTGTTAGCTTCCTCTGCTATTTGGCTTTCTTCCTCTGCTCTTCTATGTTCATCCTCAGCTCTTCTTTCTCCCTCTTCTGCCCTTCTCTCTGCCTCCTCTGCTCTTCTATGTTCATCCTCAGCTCTTCTGTCTGCCTTCTCTGCTCTTTTTTCTGCCTCCTCTGTTCTTCTGTCTGCCTCCTCTGCCCGTATACCTGCCTCTTGTACTCTTCTGACTGCTTTCTGTACTATTCTGTCTGCTTCTTCAACTGCCTCTTCAGCTCTTTTTTCTTCCTCCTGGGCATGTCTGCTTTGTTCACTACCAGTGATCATGTGTTTCTTTTGTTTTGTCCTCTTCTTTTAATTGTACTACTTTCTTTTTACTTTCAGTATCTACATTTGCATAATTTTCTTCATATTAATGAATTAATGAGCTAAAAGTGGCAACTAACCTTTGTTTTTCATTCCTGTTTGAGCCTCATCAACAGAATGAACTTTTTTTTTCAGATGTATTTGAGCTCTATTCTCTAGCAGTAACTTGACCACATCAGCATGCCCACTCTGACTTGCTACCATTAGAGCAGACGACCCATTCTTATCCAGCATATCTACCTGTGCCCCATTCTCTAGCAATACTTTTGCCACTTCAGTATGGCATTCTTACTTGCTATGTATAAAGCCGAACATCCATCCGTATTCAGCGAATCTATTTGAGCCCCATTCTCTAGCAATATGATTGCCATTTCTGACTTGCTAAGTATAAAGCATAACATCCATCCTTAATTTTTTCATTTCTCCATCTAATTTAAAGAAGTGCACTAAGTGTGCTTCAGTGCAGAATTACAATCGTAGTTGTCAAAGCAAGCACAAGAAAGAGTGCAGTGAAACTTTGAAGTTAATAAACACCTTACCAGATTCTTCATCTGTGTGATCCATCGTGACATCAGCAGTGCTAATGTTCTCCTAGAACCTTTACTGCCTCCTAAGTATTGGAAAGCTAAAGTAACCGACTACTGCTCAGTTAATCTAGTTCGCCAGCTCCACACTGAGAATCCAGGAAGTCCTGCTTATTCAGCACCAGAGGCTGCGATTCCAAGCCAACAGACACCTAAAATGGACATCTACAGCTTCGGTGTCTTGATGTTGGAGATGCTCACTGGTGAATTGCGAGCACCAGAAAACCGTTCAAGTTTGTTCCACCAAGTCCATCATAGACAGCTACTTCGTCTCATTCAGAGGTGCTTGTCAGAGAGGCCAATGGACAGACCAAGTGCTGAGGATATCATGTCCGAATTGTTGTAGACGAACTTGTTTTCCCATGCTATTAAATGCTTAGCTATACTATTTCTTTTATTTTTGTGTGAAGTTTCATATTATTATAAATAAAAATTCTTTGTGTTTTGTAATGTTAATCATCATATTGTCAGTTTTAAAGTAGCTATTTGAGTTTTTGAAACAGTGTCACTAATTTGTAATTTGATGCACTTATCTATTTATGATTGTTTCAAGTTTAATAAACTACGTTGTATTAAAACATTAAAGGTACAATTCAAGAACACAAATGAGATTAACAATAGTGTTGATATTGCAGAAAGTAGATATGTACAGAGATGCGATTATTTATTCTACAAAAGTTATCATAATAATTTGTGTCAGGCTCAGGGCTTCATGGTCATACATAACATGGTTTCAAATAGTCCAGAGGCCCATGTTGACATTGTGGAAAGTAGATATGTATAAACATGCGATTATTTATTCTACAAAGTTCTCATAGCATTTGTGTCAGGCTCAGTCATATTATAACAAGTAGTTGAGGCCCATGCTGACATTATCCTGCTTAGCTGAGCTGTGGTGAAGGCGTTACCCAGTGGACAGCTGCATCTCTTAAAATCCCCTGCATTTTTTGGTAAGGAATCACCACAATGATGTACAAAATCATTCCATTGCTATTGTCCGGTAGCTACAATGGTTTGATGCTGCATTTGTTTAGGAAACCACCTTTTAAAGTCTCTGACTGAATGAATGACTTGACTGTTGAAATACATATCACTGTACCCTCTCATACAAATGCATGGATTTCAACTATGGGACTGTCAAATGACATTGTCCACCCTTTAAAGTCTCTGACTGAATGAATGACTTGACTGTTGAAGTACATATCACTGTACCCTCTCATACAAATGCATGGATTTTAACTATAGGACTCTCAAATGACATTTTAAGAACCAGAGCAATTGACTCTACTAGTTGTTCAATGAATTATAACCAATGTGGGAAAGACACAAGTGTAATCTTCCCCACTACATAGAACTCTATCTTTAATTAGCTGTTATTCTATTCTATTTTTGATTACCAAATTAACCTACGACTTAGCATGTCATGGGACATGTGACAATCACATGATTGTAATTATGTTGTATCATAATCATTTTTGTTCATCAGTCATTGTTCAATCCGATATAAAGTCAAAAACTATTGATTGTTTCAAGTTAAATAAACTACGTTGTATTACAACATTAAAGCTACAATTCAATAAACAAATGAGAGCAACAGTTTAATGTTGACATTGAGGAAAGTAGATATGTATAAACATGCGGTTATTTATTGTACAAACGTTTTCATAATAATTAAATGTGTGAGGCTCAGGGCACAATGGTCATACATAACATGGTTTCAAGTACTCCAGAGGCACATGCTGACATTGTCCTGGTAGCTATGGTAAAGGCTTTGCCCAGTGGACAGCTGCATCTCTTAAAATCCACTACATTTTTTTGGTTAAGGAAATACAAAAATGGACAAAATTAATCCTCAGAATCTCTCCATCATTTTTAAGTTGCCCAGGTTACTTGTTACAATTTGTGTGAATGTTTGTGCTTTCATTTGATAGGTTAGTTCTTCATAGATCATTATCCTCTTATTTGTGATTTGTCAGTTTTTACATTTCTATTTCTTTTCTTTGTGATTCTATTGGCGGTCTATAAAAGGACCGACCAGGGAGGGACAGTCGTATAGACTCAAATATACTGACACACTTTTCTCTCCATAATCTTGTACATGAATTTTAAGAATGATTTAAACTTGAACTGAATGGAAAAAGGAAATTAGTTTTAGCATTGTTGGGTGGACCTAGCCAATAAGCAGAGGGCCCCACAATTTAGTCAAAAGTTTAAGAACTGCATTGTAGCTAGTTATGTCAAACTTTATGAGTAGAATATTTGTCTAGAGATATCTTATGAATGCACAACAATTTTTGCTGGTGGATGTTTAATGAGGTAATATATTATATGAGTTGTAATAAAGCAGAAATTGATATTGTATATGCATATTCAAAGCAAAGCACACCGATTCAATAAAATTACAAAAAAATAATACACACACATAAATAAAAATTCTAGAATAATTACATAAATTCAACAGTCATCACTTGTAACTATTTCATTAATAGTATCTAAACAATTATAGTGAAAATTAGGAATATTCAGCTTCTGAACTAACAGAGCTGTTGGTGGAAGTCACAGAACCACTTCTCAAATCTGTAGAAGAAATGTAAAATGTTGAACTACAGCTTGAGTTTGTAGAACCAGGAACAGAGCAGGAAGAAGAAATAAAGCTTTGAGCAGAGCAAGAAGAAGCTGCACTAGAGCCATCACTAGCTGGAATGGAGTCAGTGGAAATAGGAATGGAAGAAACAGAAGCAGGATAATAGTGAGCAGACACAGCAGAAGAATCTGGTGAGGTGTTTATTAACTTCAAAGTTTCACTGCACTCTTTCTTGTACTGTGGCCAGTGCTTGCTTTGACAACTACGATTGCAATACTGCACTGAAGCATACTTAGTGCACTTCTTTAAATTAGCTGAAGTCTTTTGGCAAAAGGAACAATTTTCTAAAACATTCTTTTTAGCTGCTATTATAGTTTGTTGACAAATGGCTTTGTGTTTAGGCCAGTCTTTTTTCTGGCAACTAGAATCACAATATTGGACTTTCAAGCATCGACTACAAGTCTTCAAACTCTCAGATATTCTGTTGCAGTTGCTGCAATTCTCTTCATTAAGAGATAATTTGCTCTGCTTGGCTATAGCCTGGTTCCTCTGACATTCCTCCTCATGCTCTGGCTTATGTTTAGCCATACATTCTGAATTGCAGTAGCGAACCTTGCCACACTGCTGGCATTACTCAGACCATAAAAGCATTGATTGGCAACAGCTACAATAATTCAATACTGTTTCTGATTCTGAATTTTGACATGCAAGTTTTTTTGGCTCTGTATGTAGGCAATTTTGCTTGTGATTCGGCTGGTCATATTTGAGGCATTCTTGGCTGCAGTATTTAGCACCTCCACACTTGCAGCTTGTATTCTGGACTTTCCTACTGCCCAAATGTTTATTGCAGTAGTTGCACTTGGGTTGAGTTATTTTAGCTTCCTCACACTTTTTTTATGTGTCTTCTAATGTGCAGTCTGGCATTCTTTGCTGCAATAATTGATTTTCTTGCACTTGCCACATTTTTTGGCTGTAAAAGTAAGTTTTTTACAATTGGTGCATTTCTCACCTCCGACAACTGGCATAAAGTTCATCGTCATCAAGCAGAGCATAGGATTTTCTCTGCCATAAAGGACCTGATCTGGGTCACGAAGGAGAGCATACACGACAGCTCGTGTAAATGCGAAGTCCAAATTTGATTTCTGCAAGAGCATAAAAGTAGAGCTGCTTTTAGCACTTTGTAATGTTCCATTTGTGAGGCAAGCAAAGTAATCAAAGACTTCTTTTAAAATGTCCAGCGATTCTTTATCCACAGCTAAAGTTCATTGATTTGAACTGTTTACAATGCTTCTCCATTTAGAAAGTATGCTTGACTTGTCAAAACTGTCTACAAAGCAGTATGCGAGATCAATGGCTGGAGTTTTATGTCCGTAGTCAAACAATACCTTGTTGATGATTATCAAACAGTTACAGGTACCACCTGTAGTAGTTTGAACAAAAAAAAGAGATGTCTTAAGCGAAAACTTAAAGAAAGACTGCAAGAATTCTCGTAATACTATATCTGCCATGCCTAAAGGAGCAGCAGATCGCTGAGTCAGTGGTCTGGTGTTATACACAGCACGGTCTTCGTCAGTGATTTAAATATTTCCATGGCTAGTTATGTAGGAAGGATTCAAGGTGTATAATGGAAGGGACACAGTGTGATCTGGAGTAGCTATGAAACATGGTCTCTCTTCTTTAAAAGAATCGGGCAAGCCCTATTTACTCTCACGAAAACCATTTATGAACAATTAATTAACTAACCTAAATACAACTTTACTGATGCAATTAAATACTTAAATCTGCATAGTGTGTTCCCCCCTCCCCCAAACAATAAATCTTAGGAAGGTAGGGGATATCCCACTTCCACCACCGCTGAGAAATACACATCTATACTGTAAGTCTACTGGCTATACGTATTCAATATTTCATGGCACATCCTATCAGTCTCATTCTCTGATTTCAGCCTCACGAGAAGCTACAATCTAATTAGCTAGCTATAGCCAATAGCTATGACATTCCATTCAGGACAAAAATGGCAAAAATTATTCATTCTCAAATGATCATGGATATTTCATGGCCTAAGGCATTCCCATTCTCAAATCTCAATTTTGTTTGTTCTCAAATGACCATAATAGCAACATTATATCCATTGCACAAAAATATTGCCACCTTTAGATGCATTTCTCAAATACATTCGCAAAAATTGCTTACTCAGCATACATATTGGAATGTAATATCGAATAACTGGATATCCAATCTTGTCCTGAATGAAATACCATTAATAGCAGCATATGGGTAGCCAAAAGAATGAATCAATATGAGCAAAATTAGCTGAATAACGGAAAAAGTGCTATTCAGCTGTGTAAATAGGATTAAATTGATTAAACTGTAGGCAGCTCAACTAAGAAAAGTCCGCCAGTAACTAAACCATTAGAACCCTGACAACTGGTCAATTGAAGAAAAATGCTTAGGACAAAGAGAAATTTACCAAAGTCACTGAAGCCATATTCTTCCTTTTTCATATCTATACTTTATAGGCTAAAATCTCCAACTTCTGCTGATTTGCTTTCGTAGAAGTCATTTAGAAGTCTATTCGAAATATATCAAATGACAATGTTACAAGACATTTGTCCATTTTTTTCAGGAATAAAAAATTCTCAGAAGACAAGATGGAGTAAAAATGGTTAATAAGAAAAGCACAATAGTTAATTGATTGAGCAAAAAAGAATAGTAAAATAGGAAGGAAGAGAAATCCAATGTTGTCAAGACTTATCTGAGGAAACACCAGTTCTATCAAGTTACTCTCCTAATAACTTATTGTGGGGAAAATGGGCATTCCATCTAAAAAAGGCAAATGGTAGTACTATTTTTAGACAAGAGAATTATCTGAGTTTAGACCATGAACCTGCCGTTAGGATGAGCAGTTGGAGCTTGCCCCACTTGACAACATGCAGACTATTGTTTTATTTTACTTAAGTCATTTACAAATTTTTATGTATAGATACATCGTTTGTCACTTGTTTGAATTGCTGTTGTGGATAACCACATGCCAGAAGTCATTGCTCCTATTCATCAACACCAGCCTGCAGTTGGTTCTATAATTCTTCAAAGCTTTTATCCAAAGGACAGATACATCTCTTAAAATCCACTACATCTATGTTGGTAAGGAATCACCAAAATGCTGGACAAAACCATTCCTCAGAATCTCTCCCATCATTGACTAATAATGGTATCAATGATATATCATCAGTAGATGTACATGCTGTCTTCATGAGAGAAGACTGCACATTATAGCTAGTAGCTATATTAGGTGCAGTAGACACCCACAAATGCCACCTCTGAAATGTGAAGCTCTAAACTCCAGCACTACTCCATTTTTCATGTGATAAGGACCTATGCAATAGTTTACTTTATAGTATGGCCAAAAAACCCAACTAGCTTGAAAACTAAGACAGCAGAAAATATCTGGTCACATTATAGCTATTGTCCAGTAGCTGCATGTGGAGTTCCTGCTCCTCAAATGTCTTGATTGTTGCAGAAACGTCCCTCTAAAGTTGGTAACAGCAAAGTAGTATGCTGCCACCAGACAATGCAGTAAGTAGTGTAGGTCACCCACTGTAACTATCCACACTCTATTCTCTTGGCAACAGTAATGGAGTAGGTTAGTTAAACATTATACAGAGGAGACATACATACAGAGTTGAGTTAACATATGCGAAATTCCCAAATGCAGGAGTAGCACTGGCTTTTATAGAAAGGCCGTGCTACTCATGCTCACAAAAAGTAAAGTTGTGCAATATTTTTAGTTTGTGAATCTGGTAAGTACTTAATGGGAGTTTAATAGGTTTAATTTCTTCTCCATTAGTTTGAATGGAAATCAATTAGAGAGTTTCTTATCTCTCCTCCTGTGGTGGAGTGTCTTTGTTGATCTTGAAGTGAGGCACTCCACACTGCAACAGGTTAATGCTGCATTCTCTTAGGAAGCCACCTTCTTCAAAGTCTCTTGTTGAACGGACTGACTTTATCACTGTACCCTCTCATACAAATATACAGTGGATTTTAACTATACAGGACTCAAATGACATTGTAAGAACCAGAGCAATTGACTCTACTAGTTATTAAGTGTATTATAACCACCTCACACACATTATCACCATTTCACACTTGTGATTCTAATCCTACTCTTTTCCTTCTTCTCATGTACCTTCTGGAATATTTTTCTCTCTCCATATTCTCTATGTGTTGTTTGTGTTATATTGGTCAGTTTTGTTGTCATGAGTTTCCCTGGTGATCTCAGAGGTCTAGCCTATATGAGGCTGGTCCTTGGAGTTCTCTATAGGTTTCTGTTAGGCCTTATAAATTATTTTTGTTTTTTCTGCCTATTATTCTATTTTTGTATTCTTAAAACATTTACACCTATTATTCATTTTAGACGACCTATTTATAATTCTTTTGAAGACTCCTGTTATTCTTTACAAAAAGACAAAATCTAGTTAGCTAATTGGCTAGTCGGAGCTCTTGGGATTGATATTAGCTATTAATACTTTGAAAAAATATTTGCACAGTCAAACAATATTATATTTTAAAATTCAACATAGCTAATAATAATAAGACAGCTGAGTAGTCTTCAAAGTATGGTTCTTGTTGTGAAGAAAAGTGCATGAGTCAATTCTGCATAAGATTAATGGACTAATATCAGCCGACCATGTTTTAACCCAGTGAAAATAATCAATCCCGTGCAACTCCGCCATTGAATAAATTATTATCAGACAAATCTTACATACTTATATGTCAATTTCTCCAGTTCAAAGCACATAATGTATCAAGGTCAACAGCTAGGTTTCATTTCATGTAACTTCAATGCAGATAAGATTGAGATGCTTTAAAAGTTAGTAAAGCAGGCTTGAGGTCTTTATCAACAAATCATTATTATCATCAAAGCTGGTTCAATACTGGATTTGGATTACTTTCAGAGAATTATGCAGCAATTGAAATGCACAAATCACTATTGAAACAGAATGCATTGATTTCCCTTGAAGGTTTGTGTTTAGGATTTTGCATGTTCCGTATTCGTCTAATTAAAATTAAATTTAGTCCAGTATTCACCACTAATCTATCAGCTGTAGGGTTCCGTTACAATATTCTAAAAATTTAGAACTTAGGGTTACAGATATCTACATACAGCAATATATAGCTATAATTATATGAGTTACAAGTTTGTCTTTGAAATGAATATAGTGCAATATTTAGCACTTACTACTTATTGCTAAACTATCATATCTATTTTTGTCATGGCCGTGGTTAGAGCATGGAGTCTAAGGATTAGCATCATCTAGACTGAGCACCTACCAGGTCTTATTTGCAATTTATTTGTTACTTATAAGGTAAATTGAAAAGGTTATGGTAATTTGAAAAGGTTGTGGTTGTTACAGTCATCAAATTTAACCTAAGTTGTATGTGCACTGGTTATTCACAATGTGTTAATGTTGTGTAGAGTGTACCAATAAATTATTGCTTTTTTATTTACATAGTATGAGACAAACATGAATAATTCACTGTCCATGATCCTTACTACTACTAACTCAGCTCCTTTCTTGGTGAAGGGAATGAATAAGAAAAACAAGGCTGGGATGGCTGAGGAATAAAAAAGAGAGCAGGGGAGAGAAACCACTGATAAAGCTGTGTAATACTACTGCTCTCCTACTTTGCACATGTGAGTACGTCCGGTGCCACTGTGTGACAGGGTACTTGTGAGTACTCCAATATTGTTAGTTGTAACAGTTTTGTACTAGATTGGCCTAAGCCCTATCTAGCTACCTATACTGACAGTATTAATATATTACTATTAACTATAATTAGGACAATTCAATGACTGACACAACTCAACACAACTGACTATAAAACTTAACTATATCTCTACAAGTCTCAGTGTTACATAAGTAAATCACATAAAACCACAATGAGGTAATGTCTGTTATCTGATGAGGTTGTATCACACCACAATAGTAACTATGAATAATCATTTCTTGATCACATGACATCAAGAACCCAATACAGTGGTGCTTGTTCTGTGATAACTTAGCAATTGTCTTCCTTGCTATTTCAATTGGAAACTCTGCCTCCAGGTATCTTTGCCAAACAATTACAAGTCATTCATCTACTTCTGCTTCAATTTTGTCTCCTGTGGCTATTTCATATGGAGAAAATCTCTACCACTTCCCCACCTGCTAGTACCAGAGATTCCAACACCTCTTCTGCTTTATTGTCAGCCTGTAAGCAAAGTCATGCTGAAGTAGTTAAGTTACTGTTAGAGAATGGGGCTCTGATAAATCTTGTGAATGATAAAGGATAGTTTGCCTTACTTTGTGCAAGTGCAGCAGGCTATTCTGAAATTGTTAAACTACTGCTAGAAAATGGAGCTCAGGTAGATATGCAGAACAAGTATGGTAAATCAGCCCTAATGGTAGCAAGTCGTGAAGGCCATGCTGAAGTTGTCAAAATACTAGTTGAGAATGGGGCTCAAGTTAATTTGCAGGATGCAGATAAATTGTTCGCTCTAATAGGAGCAAGTTATCGTGGCCAAGCTGAAGTGGCAAAAATATTGCTAGAGAATGGGGCTCAAGTAGATTTGCTGGATAAGTATAGAAGCTCTGCTTTATACCTAGCAAGTCGGAATGGCCATACTGAAGTGGCAAAAATATTGCTAGAGAATGGGGCACAGGTAGATTTGCTGAATAAGAATGGGTTTTTTGCTTTATACATAGCCAGTCGGAATGGCCATACTGAAGTGGCAAAAATATTGCTAGAGAATGGGGCACAGGTAGATTTGCTGGATAAAAATGGATGTTCTGCTTTATACATAGCAGGTCAGAATGGCCATACTGAAGTAGCAAAAATATTGCTAGAGAATGGGGCACAGGTAAATTTGCTGAATAAAAATGGGTTTTTTGCTTTATACATAGCAAGTCAGAAGGGCCATACTGAAGTGGCAAAAATATTGCTAGTGAAGGGGGCACAGGTAGATCTGCTAAATAAGGATGGATGTTCTGCTTTATATATAGCAAGTCAAATTGGCCATACGGAAGTAGCAAAAGTATTGCTAGAGAATGGGGCCCAGGTAGATTTGCTGAATAAGAATGGGTGTCC
>WLWD01006328.1_pt1 | contig 71049 bp, 43 predicted proteins | sample 6712731 | NCBI WGS metagenome assembly WLWD01 (sample SAMN12718690, study PRJNA576275) | sponge metagenome | isolation source: marine sponge | host: Mycale hentscheli | place: New Zealand: South Island, Marlborough, Capsize Point | collected 2014-11-01
GTTACGAAGAGTTGAGAACTAACCAGAGAGTGTATATATAGCTAAGAACAAGCAAGATGTGCCAGTGTGTGCGGGGATGATGGAAGTTGTTGCAAAGTATAGGCGGGGCACCATGTACCTCTCTACAATTCTCTCATGAAGACTATTTACTTTAAGAAACGTATAACTTATAATATTAGAACAGTTTATTAATTATGGAGTGGAAATTAAATTGAAATTGAAATGATGTAAATATTTTAAAATTATTATTTAGTCAATGTGTTCCTTAAATATTTCTTTCAGTTCTTCCTATAGCTAATTTCCTTAGCAATGTCTGTCAGTTCAAAGGATATATGTTTGCTTTGTCTTTATGAATGATAGTAAAATGGCATCGTAAAGTGTAGTTTTAGTATCAGGACCATCTGATCACTTCTCTTTTTCTTTACCCAGGAAGCCAAAGACTGCTGATTTCCATAATGACAACAGTAATGCCGGCTGTATTCTGTAGTTTGTACAGATGTTGTGATAAGCAGCTTGTTTTATAGGTTTTGCAAATAGAATTGAATTCATGAGCCAATCAATAATGTAATTCATTTAGCTACAAGGTGTAATATGAGCATGTCATGTGCCGCAAGCCATAAATCTAGGTGGGGAAGGGGGAGGGGATGTCCAACAACATTTTGATGATTTAACGATTTAACGGATAGCCAGTCCAGAAAGTCTAGCTGGAACCGCATCAATAAGACCTAAACGATGATCCCAATCAATAATCAATAGAAAATATTACCACATCATCTGTATTGCGGTGAAGAAAATCCTCTTGTTCTTTAGCACCCATTGCATGAGGAGTTGCTATGTCACCGGAGTGTTTCGCAAACCGTCAAATATGGGATCATTTTTAGTGAGACCTGCCATGCTTACGTGAAATGGCAATGTATTCTCTTGAGCTTGATTCCAGCAGAAGTTAGTAAAAGCCTTTGAGCAAATTAGGTTTAGAGAGGAACTTGGTGTGTTTAAAATGTGAGCAATTTTTTCGAACGTCCGCATAATCACTTCAGGGGAGACACAAGGGTGTCTTAAGTAGAGCCAACTTGTTATATAGCTGACACTTGGGACATGATTTAACATAAGACTCAACATCACAGCTCAAATTTGCCCTAGTAAAGTGACAATTAGTAAAAGATCTGGTTACCCCAATATCAAAATGAACAGACACATCATGTGCCAATTTCATAACAGTTTGTCTCAAAAGTTTGGTTACAACTACAGCATGTTGATTTCTATATACTATTTGTGGTTGTCAGGCATATAATCACATCTTCCACTACAAAGCACTTCTTATCCTTCTTGTCATCCCAATCCCCAAATCACTTTAATTACTCATCATCTTTCAGCATATTTACCAAATCAGATTTAGAAATGCTATCAAAAATAAGTTGGAATTGATATTTTTAGAATTATCAACCGAAACAACACCTTGAGAAATATCAGTATTAGACTTGATAGCTACTGTATTGTCACTCACAGAATCAACAGGAACTACATCACTGTCACTATCATCATCACAGCAATTAGCATGATCAGAAACATCATTACTAACATAATTAGACTCATCATCATACAAACCACATCATCACCAATATCCCCAGGATTAATGGGTATCAATGGATTCTTTAATAGCGCGGATTCTTTGTTCTTCCTCTAAAGTCTGCTCTCAAACAAGGTTGTCACATAGACAGGTTTTGGGGCATACTTCACCTTACCAAGCAATGTGTCTTCACTTGGCTTTTCTGCTTATTATTTCTCGTTGGACGAAGCTTAAATGCGGTACAGGGAAGTTATCTAAGCTGGAAGCCTGAAGACCCTTACCTCAGCTAACAGGAAGGATTTATTGAAGACCCTTGGGATAAATATGGCCTGAAGTATCCAGATATATTTTGATACCTCATTGAATAGACTAGTAAGTATACTGGTGAAACGTTGAAAGCTATAACAGTCTTGATTCCTACTTCTATTTTATTAATGGTTAGGTAGCTAATGTTAAGGGTGTAGCAGTATCAGGTTCTGATTTCCACTTAGTAATTGGTTCAGTGCGTCACCCACAAGGCTTACAGTACCCTCAGCAACTCCTTTGTTCAATGAACTATTTGGATGAACCCTTCACAATTGAGACGGAGCTTCTACCTGACCTTGTTGGTAAATGGTTCACCAAGAAGCAATGGTTATTTCAGCACATCTGTCTTCTAGCTTTTCTTCTGATAATATTGTGACCATGGAAGGTCCCATTAGATTATGGTGCTATTGCAGGAAAGCAGAGTCTGGAAAGATGATCTGCTGTGATAATAGTAACTGCCCAACAGAATGGTTTCATCTACGACTGAAGTGCCTGAAGATGAAATGGATTCCCAAAAGAATGTGGCTATGTCCATCCCCGTCATCACATGGGGAAAAAAGTTGAAGTCTAAGTAAACTCTGTTGTTGTACTGTTCATTAGCTATGTTTATTTGGAATAATTTTTCCCCCCAACCAAATATTATAAATTCACATTTCGTTATTTCACATTGTATCCCTGTTTGTGGTTCACAGTAACCTCACCGTTTCCATTATCACAGAGCTGTACCTGGCTTTTGGCAGCTTCTAATCTTGCTGTGTCTTCTCTTCTTCTTTTATTCACTTCAGCACTCCATGCCATCGATAGCTTTCCGTTTTAGAGGGCTTGTAATGTGTGCAAACACTTACGATACGACAGGAGACAAGGGATAGCTACATTACAGACAATTCCTGCACATTTTGTTGTTTATGTCCTTGCTCTAGATGTCACAGTCACTGACTTTATTAATGTATCACTCCCCTCTCACACTAGCTGTTTTATTATCATTTATATCCTTTTTTTTTCTTTTAGCTAACTAGGCTGCTCTCTTGTACAACATAGAGTTTGTCCTTCATCCACCCATCATATCACATTTCATCTCTTTTAATTCTCTTTGTCATTAGTGGTTGTAAAGTTATAATAATAATAATAATAATAATTAACATCCTGATACTACATAGCCAAGTGTACTCATTAGATATCGGGTCTTTCCAGCCTACAACCGCTATCCATCGTAATCACCAGAGCCTTTTTTAAAGCAGTTCGTACAACCAACGGCACAAAAGCTCTTGCCACTCAAAATGGCCGCGCGTAGGGCGTGTACCTTTATGAAGTCACTTCAGTCAGGTCAGTGATACCATAAATGGGCGTGGCCGGATATACGTGATGTCATCATGCAAGTCTCTTCTGGTAAACACAAGGGTCACGTCTATCTTCGAGAAACGTTTAGAGTGCAATTTGGTGGTTATCACTAACTAAGGTAAGGGGGTGCTAAAGCGTTAACAAGTGGGGTTAAGGGTCTGCGAGAACAGCCTAGAGCAAAGAATCGTTACTTTTCTGAATTAGCTAAATAGGTTCACTGGAGTAGAAGAAGCAGGGGGCGGACACAGAGTTTTGACTATTGCACCAATTGTATTGGTTAATAGATCAAGAGTAGGAACACTAGCGATCACGTCTATCTGCGAGAAACGATTGAAGTGGTGCGTCTGCAACTTGGTGCGTCTGCAACTTGGTGCGTCTGCAACTTGGTGCGTCTGCAACTTGGTGGGTCTGCAACTTGGTACGTCTGCAACTTGGTACGGCGGTTATAGCTAACTAAGGTAAGAGAATGCTAAAGCATTAACAATTAATGAGAGGACTTGGGTGGGGTTAAGGGTCTACGAGAACAGCCTGGAGCAGAGAATGTTCACTGGAGTGAAGCAGGGTCCACCATTTTAAGTCATTTTCCTAATCTTAGCTAATCGGTTTTTAATTTCATCTCTAACATCACATCTAAATGTACTATAATGTATGGTAATTCCTTTTTCCAGTGTGTATACATGTTCAAAGGACACAAGAGTTTTGACTATTGCACCAATAGTTTTGGTTAATAGATCAAGTTTTGGTCAATAGATCAAGAGTAGGAGTAGTTTTTACACACAGGAGACCTGTACTTTTCTTACCAATACTTGCAAATTTATGCATTTACTTATCAATTCAATTCTGGATTTAGAATTACATTTTTATGTACTGTATTTTCTGTATAATTGGATTAGAACTCTCACTACTCATGCATGACTGGTTTCATTATATGCTTTTTATAATGAATGATGTGATGTGTTGACCCCCCCCCCTCTCCCCCCCTTTCTTCCTCTAATATTCTTTTATGGTAGATACAACTTCTAACAAGGATGAATACCATGAATCCTCTTCCTGATGGTTGCTCATCTGTTCCATTGGACCTGTTTTGTAAAAAGTAAGTGTAGTGATATATTTAATTTGCACATTAGAGTCATATTATATGTGAGCGGGTCTGGGAAAAGGGACCTTACGGCGCAAAAATTGAAATTGAGATATAGGCTCCAGAAGTAAGTCATCGGAAAAATTCTTTCTTTCTCCTATTTTTGTTTTTTGCAGAAGTAGTCTTAGTGACCCTTACTCTACATCTATGCTAAATTTCGCATGTCAAAATGACTTAAAAGACCCCAAGCGTGCCGTGAAAAGACAAGCTACTTTTTATTCTCTCTCATTCTCGAAGTACAATAAACGGGGAATGGGAGGAGTTTCAACTAGCAGCTAAAAAAACGGCATAGCTTTGAGACTACTGCATGCACTCTACAGCTTACCTTTGGCTTAAAGTTTACCGCTACAACGAATAGAGCAGCCAAGGATTCCAACAAGACAGGTCGTGAGACGCTCTGAAAGCTAAAAAGAACTCTACGCAAACTTCGTTAGTCGCCGAAAAAGCAGCTGTACGATTTAATTGCTTATGCGGAGTACGCCGTTAAGTATATGGAAACGTTAATTATACCGGAAGTGGAAATTCAATTTATGTTTTCTCGATTTCTAGTTCAATTGCTTTGCTGAATAGGGCCCAGTTCAAGTGCCAGTTTCTCTGCGTGTCGAAGGTTTTACCCTCCAGTATTTTAGCACTAAGTTGAGATAAATTGTATCTTTTTATTAGCATAAAAAACTCAATTTTTTTGATTTGCGCCATAAGGTTCCTTTTCCTAGACCCACTCACATATGGTTAGATATACCTCAAAAATTGCTTTTGTTATAGTGAATTCATTTGAACTCTGAGATAATAGAATAAATGTAAAATGTAGTGTTTTAATGGATTGATTTGTGGTATCCATCTTTAACCCATTACTAAATTACCTTTGATTTGGTCATAGATAACTTGCACACTCTATCAATGAGTATGTAGTAATATCCAACTATTTTGTTTTTGTTTACTCACAGTTGACTAATATAGTTAACATAACCACTATAGTATGTCCACGTTCGGTTGGCGCGACCACAAATGTGGCATAAGAGGAATGTACTTGGCGAAACCGGAAACCAATTAAGGTCACATGACAGTAGTAGCTCAAATGCGCGAAAATGTCGACGCCCACAGTAAAAACGGGGCAGGTCTAAGGTGCGCATTGTTACCGTAAGTTTGCTTGTTGAGATGAAAAAGAAGCTGTGGGTGATCCGGAGCTACTAATGTAGTACAATTCTTAGAGGAAAAGAAGCGCAGGACCGCGGCTGAACTCCTCCTCAAGTAAGTCTGATTGTTGTTTGCTTAAGCGTGTATTTAAACTATATTCTTACTATCTTGGTGTGACGAACTTCTGAAGTACTCAACAGTAATGTGAAGAATCCAGTACATCACCTACACTTTAGCTATGGCCACACACATTCCAGTATTACTTTGTCCTTTACACTGAATCATTCATATAATTTTATTCATGATTTTACTATATTTTCTATCTACTTCTTAATTTCAACTTTTTTTTTAATTATACAAAAAAATTGACATAATTAATAATGACATACAATATATATTATATAATTATTATTATGATGACATGAAATTGTGGTAGATACAAACAGCAGTTGAATTCGGAAGGTGGTCAATAGCATCCCCATAACTATAGAGAACTGTACCTATACAAACATGAGGAGTAATGGACAGCTAAAGTATAAATAGTGGCATGTAGAGTCTATGATGAATTGTATATCTTATTATCTTGGTCAGCAAACAGTAAATGGGCTAAGTTTCTAAATAAATAGGCCCTATTTAAACTGGTAAGAACATCTGAGTGGACAAACAATCCTGTTACAAACGTACCTCACATTGTAACTTGCTCTTGTTAAGTAGCTTTGAATAGCAACAAACCCTGAGCCTCAAATGAACCAGAATGTCAACCAGAAGGGTAGAAACGAAGTCACCAAACTACGACTGCTTTTTGTTTGCACTTGTCTCTGAGGTACTGCGCACGTGGTTGGGCCCAGTTTGAGTGCGTGACTAAATCTCGCCGCGTGTAGCGCGGGAAATGTGTTGTTTTATTTATTCCCATAGACTTTTCTATTGAGTTTTGAATCTGCACTTTCCCACTGGCTCTGAAGTTTTTAAAGGAAATTTTCTGGACAGCTTCGTTACGAGCTTTCGAATGGTACAAACCCCGGAAGCATAGCTACTTCCGTTCAAAAGTTGTTAACGGTTTTTACCGAGCCAACTCTACTTGGACATACTATAAGAGTTCTAATAGTCTCACTTGTATATTCCTGTATCACTGCACTACTTGCAGACTTACTGTCACATTGAGGTCAAAATGCAGCATTCTGAGTCTTTTAAATCACATGTTCAATTATTATTACTTGAAATGTTAACATGTTGCAGTTTCTGGCTCTATGTATTATGTATCTGCTATTTGTCATTATAGCTGTAAAGCTGGGGCTCAAGTTTTAAATGTAATGATCTTCATTTGGTTGGCTACTCTTCTCAATATTCTGATAGAAATCTATCAAGAGAGAAATTCTTATATTTACCAACAATTCACAACCAAGTTACCAAATAATATTTTCACTTTCTCCTATGGGAAGCTCATTAAGTAAGTGTTGTTTTCTTAAACTGATATATGAGCTCATGAGCCAAAATATTTTTTCATTGTTTTTTTTTTTGTACTACTATACAATAAATCATCTGTTATCCGGCCATCCAACTTACGGGCACGTCTGTCTACTAGGCACGGCTTAAGAACATTCTTCTCCGGGATTCGTTTAGTTTGAAGTGCGCTCTTAATAAAGCACTTTGATGTACACGTTACGTTTCGAATCGCTACTGCAAATGGCATATTGTGCGCAACAAAGAAAACTGTGCATACTTACTTGATAGGAGAAGAAGAAGAAGAGTCATAATGGCTAGTTTCGACTCTATACTATGTTCTAGATTAACCATTGGAGACTTGGAATGATAATAAAAATTGTTTTAAGCTCTAGCTAGTGAATAGATGCACCAGGAGAGGAGCTTCTTTATGCCAAGATGGTTTATATTGGCTAGAAATAGTTGATGCATCAGTAGCTATCTAAAAGTGTGCTTAATACTGGATCTAAATTTACTAACACAATCAAAAATATTACATCAAATTTTAAACAGTGGAAGATTTGTGGTCAGAGTATGGCTTCAATTTTCATTTTCGCCTGCTTATTTCTTACCTATAGGCATAAATATATATTTGCGTAAAAATCGTTATAATTATACAACTAATCTAAGATATGGGCTAATCTTAGTTGTGAGCACACTTCTGAACCAAGCCGCCTGGATAACAGATGATTTCCTGTATTATCGAATACTCTAGTATTATACTTACTTATAACCTAAGTAATGTAAATGAATAGTTGTGATTGCCACAATTATTTTTATTTAATTTTGTTAAAAAATTATGCTTGAGTGAAAATGCACACACTATGACTAAAAAAAAATATTTCCAATGGTGCAAAGTGACATTTGTCAGCACTTATTTCACTTTATTTTGCATTTATATTATGTTTATTTTTAGTTTATTTTCTTACTTTGGTTATAACTGCATGAACTAGTTATTAGTTAGCAAAATACAAATTAAAAGCCTCGTAATCATATAGGCTTATTGCCGTATATTTTATTGGTTTAGGTGGTTTTAGCTTGTCAGGCATAAAGTTTCTTAAAAAGAAAAACACTTCGATCTGAGGACCTCTTCAGTTTCACTGACTGAACAATGGTTTGAACAAACAGGGGTTTAAACGTAGAGGTTGTGTTCATTATTTGGTGCTATTCCTGATACAAATTTCAAATTCATAAAAGGAGCCACGCAAAGAGAACCCTCAAGAATAACTTGCTATTCTTTCAATTTGATCCACATCACTTTTAAAACACGTGCCCCAACACACAAACAGCTATATATAATCATTTTTGCGAGTGATACAATAATTTAATCAAGTCTAGCTCTTATCAATACAAAGTGGGTGTACCAAAGTATTTCTTGTTTGAAAATGAGCCCTCAGGATAGTATCTAGCAGTGCTCTGATGGTGGCATGCTGTATGTTATGCACATTGTAATTTAGCTGCATTCAATGGCAATTAGTACGCATCTTCTTTATCTATTTTGTTTTATTTGTTTTGTTTTTCCTTCTGTTAAGGCGCTCATGACTTGAGGGATGCTTGTTTTTAGCCTTTTTTTTCCGATTCTTTTTTCGTCCAAAATTCTTCTTTTCCAGTATAGTGACTCTAACTGAAGCAGGGTCATAACAAAGGGTGCGACTGGTGCAGCTTGGGATGCACTACTTTTTGCCACTGTAATTCATTACTCAGCCCATGCACTGTAGGCATTCATGATAGGGCCCGTGGTGAAGTAAGGGTTGGCTACACCGGTAGCCACACGCACTCAAGAGTGGTTCCACATGGCCTTCAAGCTAAGTATCCCAACCACGGAAGTTCCTGAAAAGCCTCATCAGCCAAAGGATAATCATTTACGAAAGTATCCTGAAAGAAAGGAGAAATTTTGACCACATTTACAAAAAAAGTTTACACGTGACAATATAAGTTGGTTGGTTTATTTTTGTTATTTGCAAATACTGGAACATATAATTTCTTTAATTGTTATCAAATGTTTTATGCCACTTTCTATTTTCAGACATTTTAAATCTCAATCATTCATCTGGATTTCATTTTATTTTGACCTCCTTATCTATGCATTCGGCATAAACAAGATATTCATATCACGTAAATGTAGCAAGTGTTGCAAAGTATCATCCTATCAGAAGCAAATAAAGAGCTTAATACAAAGAAAAACTAACTGGGAAATGAGACGAAGTATTGTTCTAGCTCCAGAAATGAGTCCAACACAGGATTGTGGTGCTCTTCTATTAGGAGTAGTATTAGTGTGGATTGTCTTTAAAAGAAAACAATTAGTGAAGCAGCCATACTTAAATCTTCAGTGGAGAGATAATCACGACTGCAAGTTTGCATTGGCAAGGTATGTACTTATTGGCTAGATATTGTTTGACTAACATAATGAGTGTTTTTAATTAATTCAGTGCTAGAGGCTCAATAGAAATTGGAAAGATATTGGTAAAAGCTGATTCCAAATATAGCCTACTAACTCATTTTCTGGACAAATATTTTGTAAATACTGTGAGAAAAATCCGAAATTTATTACTTCCTAAGCTACTTCTACTGGCTGGTGATGTGGAGTTGAACCCTGGACCATATGATACAGGTATAGTTTTTATCTTCATAAAAAAGATAGCACACAGTGAATAATTAATGTTGTTAGCAAAAACATATATAAAGTATTATTGTTAGCATTAGAAAGTATACATTAACTTGACTATAAATAACATCAGAATATCAACATCCTAAAGTTATGAAAATAGAGAATTGTAGAAATATAGAATTTGTGTTTATTAATGATGTACTTCAACATTAATAATGAGTGGGCTTGATTAGCTGAATATCTATTACTATTATGTGTTTATTTTCTGAATAAAAATAAAATAGAAGGATTCTATAGTTAGCTGTTATTTGTTGGACTATACTCACATCAAGAAACTTTAATTCTTATACAATGTTTCGTCCATGTCACTCCACTTTCTGTATTTCTGTACCTGAAGAAGACCAGCAAACTTGGTCGAAACGTTGTATAAGAATTAAAGTTTATTGACGTATGTATAGTCCAACAAATAACAGCTAACTGTAGAATTATCTAACCTCGTCACTATGCCTCTCAAAAATTTCAAAATAGAAGGATTATAACTTCTAGTGGTATGGAAACATGTTATTTTAGCTTCATTTGGGGTCAGTGTATTCACCTTTGGACAGCTTTCTCATCTGAAGTAGCTAGTGCCATTATTTTACTGGCTCTAAACAATGCTTACAAGCTGCTTGACATATTCAATCAGGCAATTCAGGAATTTTTTTAGAAGTACATTGATCGGGACTATCTAGCAAGTGGAAGACTTGTCCCTGAAGTGAGTTATCTGCCGACCACTTTCATGTCGATTCTTGAAAGGTAGGACCTGTTAGCAGGTATCCGTCTGACAGAGTCCCTGGACGAAGCGCTGGTCAACAGGTTGTTGCACAACACGTCTTCCCGTGCCAAAAAACTTAGTAAAGGTTGTTAGGCCCAACGTATTCTTGAACTATCCAGATCTTCCGTATTCAACGTATCGTGCCTTCGAGACATGTCCCAGCTAGTTTCAATTACCCTGAAGACAGAAATAACTGAACTAATATTTTATGAGAAAGATCCAAGTCGAATATAACGGTAAGTAACTTTAATGATTGATAGATAAGTGTACGACAAAACTGAAACACTAAGAATGAATTGAAAATAGTCAAATCATTTTTTTTAAATTTCAAGGTGTTTCACATGTTCATGAAATTGATGAAAATGTTGTGGTAGCTAGCTAAATGTCACCATGAAGGTCATAATAGTTTTCAGTGGGGGCAAAAGTATTTTTAGGGTGGCAAAATGAGGGCCTAAAAATGTTTGCAATTGACAGCAAAAACCAAAGATTGACTGAAAGTATTATATTAGTATTATTTAGAAATCGAATGCAGTAAGGAGTTCATTATAATCAGAACATTGGGGTCCTTAGACCTTCCTCAGCTTTACTAAAACTAACAAGAGAGATTAATTTTAAGCTAAAGCATCATTCATTTAATATTGTCATGGGACTCATTAATACACCTATATTTTATTAGATTATAGTATGCTATAATCTACTGTTATAATTGGCTAGTGTGTGAAGTAAAGCAATGCACTGTCTTGGGTATAAAGCGTTCAGCCAGTGTTATGTATTTTAATATGAGTTTTTATGACATCATTGTAGAGCATATCACCAAGTGATGTGCATGTGCATTACCTTTTGCTTTTTCATGTACTAGTTGTACTGGCAAACTTGGTAAAGGATCTAGCTTCAGTGAAGTCCAAGTATATGGAGTTTGGTGTTCAACTTGGAATTCCTATGGGCACCATTGAAGGTTTTAAAGTGGACTACAACAACGACTCTGGGAAAATATTTCATCAGATAATTCACTACTTGTTGACTAACACTCCTGAGAGTTTGTGGTTTGAGAAAGTGTGTTCAGCACTAGAAGGAGTAGACAATAAAGTTTTAGCAAATACTGTCAAATCAACTTATATGAAGACCTCACTAACAGGTAAGGTTATTTATTTATTCAGCCATTCTCAGTGAGGTTTATTCAGCTGTACAACGTACGATTTAGAATATTTTGGCATGAAATTGAAATGTCAGGTTAAGGTCAATGTCATACATATACTGTGAATATACTAGTAAATATATTTACTTCCTTTATACAATGATTCATTATAAATTAGTCCCTGATACTACAAGGAATCTACAAAGTATTGATACCACCTCTAATTCTAAAGAAATAGATGAAAATTTTGTACCAGATTCAATGTCTTCATCAAAAAATGAAGAAATTCTTCACAGCGAGGGTCAGTTTAGTGTCTGTATTTATTGAAAGAGTAATAATTGATATCACATTTTGTGAAATATGATAGAAAAATCTGTGAATATGTTATATTTAGAACATGTCCACTGTGTCTGATGTTTTATGTATTGTAGTCAAGAGCAAGTGCACAAGCAGAATGAGTGTTTGCTTATGGAACTCTGTAATGTAGTTTTTTTGTTTTTTTTTAATCACTAAACAAAGCTATTGATTGTGGTCGCAAGGGAGGGATAGGAGAAAAAGTGACCATGAAAGAGCCTATTTTGAACACAGTCCTCATAAGAGAAGCTAAATGGGCAAGAATCACTCACCGGTATATATATTTTCAACTGAAAACTTCTCTTCCAGCTCGGTTAACTTCCCAACATAAAGCACGACTACTGCAGATATAGTCAGTCAAAGTATATGTGGTTTTGAGTTTTTACCTGTGGTTATGGCTATATACTCAAATATTCTAAGATAATGAGTTGATATATTTTCTAAAACGAACCTTGACAATTGATTACCATCATATCTAGTGCATCCAGCTTAAAGAGTAGAAAGTGTGGATTAAAAGTTAGGCTAATACCATGACACTGAGCTTAAGCATACCATTGTTTACCTTTTTACAACTCCTTCCACTAAAACAAGCCGATTATCGGCAGAAATATGAGAACTGCATTATTCCCATTCATTTTACATAATTAAATGCCATTTTTTGAAATGTCAAAATTTCTGCCGTACTTGTCACAAATTGTACCTAAACTTTAGCCCCGCCCTATATGCAATGGTTTCAATTCGGATTTTTCCTATTTCTAAGTGCTGAGGTAGCAGAAGCATCTCTCTTACAGTGCAAGATACATCACAAACAATTTTGAAATTTTTCCAGCTAAAACACTTTCTTACTTCACTATTTTATAAACATTGAAATTAAGACCATTTTAAGACACCAAATTGGGTACACTGTATCTTTACCAGAGAGAGTGATTAATCACCCCTGTTACAGTACTTATCAAAATCAATTATCAGTTGTACTACTCTGAAAGTAAGGTTAGGGCATGTTTCACCCATGCAACTGCCATATTTCTAAAACAATTTCTTATAATACATTCCTGTTATAAAGTTTGCATACAAACATTGCAATTAATGTTGCTTCAATCATAAACTTACGATATTTTTAATAGAAAACTACACTATATTTTTTCGAGCTCTTCGTCCAGATGATAATGTTCAGAAATCCGAGCTACAAAAAGACACAATAAAAATAATTGATGAATTCAGTGAAATTCGAATTGCCTTCTACAAACATATTAAATCTAATTCTGAAGCTGTAGATGAGCTACGATGGATTCTACAAGATTGGATACACTGTGGAACAATTGAGAAAAATGATCGTTTTCAAAGTATTACCAAAGATGCATTGGAAGATTTTAGTTTCAATAAGTTATGGCGCATATTCTCAAGCTACTGTTCGTTTTTTAATTTCAGGCTTCTTGAACGTGCCCTATCAGTTGTTGAATATAAAGATGGCACAATAATGATAGACCAATACAAGACAAAGTTTGCTGATTATATCAAGAGAAGAGTAACTCAGTGTCCATCAAACATCGGGATGAAAGGGAAAGATCACATTGAATTGTTTGTTAAACTAGACAAGCCGTATGCCAATTGTAGAATGGAACATCTCAAGAAACTGGGTGAAGATATTTGCAAGATATTGAAATCTGAACCAGAAAAGCTACAATTACAAGGAGTAGAAAATGGCTGTATTTGTGTTACTTTTCACTTACACAAATCAGCAGTACCAGACGGTTTCTCTTTAACAAGACAGCAAATTCAGCAACTTAGTAGTCTTCGATATGATACTGCTAAATTACTGAAGTTAGTTTGTGGAAGAGAACATTATCCCATTAATGCTCCATATGTCAGTAAGTCAGATTCATAAATATTTACTCTGTAAATTATTGCACTACACATTGTTGCTTAAGGTAATTTATGACAATATAATTTGTATGTAGAAAAAGATCCAAATAATTGGTACAATAGCAAAGTGCCAAGTCAGGTAAGATTTATTGCTTAATTTATAAAATCTATTTTTATTAGCTTATCTTAGGCTTTAGCAATTCTAAAGTTTTATAGCATTTTTTTTTGGTATTTTCTCTAGGAAAAACTTGTAACATCACTCTATGAATTTGAATATCTGTCCCATAAACTTTCAAGTCTACTTAAATGTCATTCAACAATGCATATCGCAGCATTCAATGGAAATCTAGGAGCTTTAAAGAATTTAATTAAATCATCAGATTACTCTGTCACTCAATTAGATGAAGATGGGAATGCAGCAATACACTGTGCTGCACTGAATGGACATTTAACTATAGTCAAATATCTCATAGAAGAATGTCAGGTGGATCACACCACACTGAATGCTAATAAATGCTCACCTCTTCATCTGGCTGCTGCAAGAGGGAATTTAGACCTGATTGAATATCTTGTGAAAGAGAAAGATCTTGATCCATAATCTCCAGATATTTATGTGTGGACTCCAGTACATTATGCCACTGCAGCAGGTCATTTGGAAGTAGTTCAGATGTTATCAGAAAGTCCAGATACTAGACAACACTTGATGGAGAATACACTAAGTTACAAAAGCATTGAATACAACATTGGACACGTTGCCATTAATGAAGGACATTTAAATATAACTAAATACTTTATGTCAGTCAAAACATCCACTGAAGAGCATTTGTCCTTGCTGCTATCTGTTCATGACTTAAATACAATGAAGTATCTGTTAGAAACATTCAAATACACTCAACTAAGTAAACAATGTGCTCTTTTTGTTGGAACTACTACAGGCAAAGTAGACTCAATGAAGTATTTAATCGATACTCACAATTGTGATCCTTCATTAAGAAATGAGCTTAGTAACACTCCACTTCATGTAGCTGCAGCTTATAAACAACTGGATGTAGTAAAATATCTTATTGAAGAACAAGGCTGTGATCCAAATGTAGCAAACGATTGTGGATGGATTCCTCTTCATGCAGCCAGTGGAATGGGACATAAAGCAGTAGTCAAGTATCTAGTAGAATCACATTATTGTAGTCCCTATGAGAAAACTTTGTATCATAATTTACCAATACATAATGCAGCTCTGCATGGACAACTTCAGGTTATAAAATATTTCATTGAAGACATGCATGCATATTGATCCAACTGTAAAAGGCGAGAATGAATGGACAATTTTACATTACGCTTGTCTAAGTGGCATAATAGAAGAAGTTAAGTATATTATTGACAATCAGTATGTGGATTCTATGGTTAGGAGTACAACAAATGCACTACCCATACATGCAGCAGTCTGCAATGGTAGACTATCAGTCTTAAAATATTTCCTTGAGGATTTAAACTTTGATCCCAATATTAAAGGGCAGTACAATATGAGTCTTTTACATTATGCCAGTTTAAGTGGACAGTTGGATATTATCAAGTATCTCATTGAAAACCAGTACATCAATCCCATGACAAGAAGTTCACTTGACGATACTGCATTACAAATAGCATCATTTTATGGAGAGTTGCCTATTGTTAAGTACTTCATAGAGATTTTACATCAAGATCCATTTATTAAAGGAATGTATAACTGGACACTTCTACACTCTGCCAGTGAAGGCGGTCACTTGGATGTAGTCAAGTATTTAGTAGAAATTCATCATTTAGATCCACTAACTCCAGACACAAACAATGACATATGTCTTCATATTGCAGCACGGAATGGAAAATTGAATATCTTAAAATATTTTATTCATGATCAAGAATACAGTCCAAAAGTAAAAGGACACAATGGCTACACTATTCTACATACGGCATGTAGATATGGACATTTAGATATTGTCAAATTCGTAGCAAACAATCCCATTGTGGATGTCACAGCTGCAAACAGGTACTACAGTACCCCAATTCAAATAGCAGTAAAAAATAATCAATGCAACATTGTGAAATACTTCATAGAAGTAATAAATATTGATCCTAATATCACTGGCAAAAATCAAAACACTCTTTTGCATACAGCAAGTGATTTAGGCTTTCTGGAAATAGTCATATATTTAGTTGGGGTTTGCTATTGCAATCCAATCGCTAGGAATTGTGATAATAATATTCCTGTTCACTTAGCAGCTAACAATGGAAGACTTGAAGTGGTTCAATACTTTATAGAAGACTTGAGCATTTACTCAAATGTTAAAGGTGAGAATGGTCAAACACTCCTTCACATGGCCAGTGCTGGTGGTCACCTTGATGTAATTCAATACTTAATAGAGTTCCAACATTGCAATCCAATGGTCTCTGACAACTTCAATCAAACGCCACTGGATTTAGCAGAGCAGCATGACCATTCCCATGTTGTCAGTTACTTGCTAGAGAACTTGGAGTACTTTATGACTATAAAGAAGTCACTATCAGATACTCAGTCATCTGGTGGCTTTATAAAGGGCACACTTCCCACTAGAAATACTTATTCCTCACAACTTCCAACATTCTATAAACTGCATAAAGAACGTCCTGTTAGAGATATTTTGTCCAAAAGATCTAAATCGATTCAGCACACAAAGTATTATAATAAAAGAAAAAGCCAGAGAGTGGTAGAACCACATAATTTGATTTTCTCTTCAGTAGCTAGTGGACATAAATTTTCCTGATGTTAGTATTTTAACTTAATTCAAACATAGCAGTGCTGGCTTGTTTCTCAGTATAGCTTTTCTGAGTTATTTTGTTTGTTTGTTTTTTGCCATTTTTTGGAACATTATATACATTGTAGAGTTACACACAGTGCTAAAAAAAAATAAAAGCTCTAAAGTAGAGAAGTCTTCAATTTATGCTTGATTAGTTCACGTACTTGTAATTAATTGGAGATCATGCTTACCATCAAGCGAGCGATCAGGCTCCTGTGGTTTTGTGTTACATCATCTGTGAATGTGTCAGTTGTATTCCTCAAGTGTTTTACATATTCGTATCTAGGGAGTGGGTTAACCCTTTCACCGGTAGATTTTTAAAAAGAAAATATGTAAAATAGATTTAAAAAATCATAACAAATTAAACATTGAAAAAAGTACCTAGCAACCATATATGTTCATGTAGCATAATAGTTAGGGATTTTGAAAAACCACATATATGTTGCCTAGCAACAAACCACAAAAATTTAATTAATGTTTCATAATATTTATTGAGTTATTTTAATATAAAAGTGATAATTATGTTGATTATACAATTATATTTACATCTAGATAATTGAATTATATATTTATAATAAAAAATCTAAAGTTTAACAAAAATGTTGCTTATAATAAAAAATCTGTAACAGTATGATACTTCAAAAAACAGTTACGTTCAGGTGCAACACATAAATGGACCTTGCACAAGGAGCATTGAATACGAGATTCGTGTCGGTTTCCAGGACGAGATGTATTTCTTTTCTTTCAAATAGAAGAACATGTACGTCTACCTCGTCCATGTCCACCTCATCCACGTCCACGTCCAAATGTCGGGTCTCCATGACAACTGATTTCATCTGAACTGCTTGCACGTCCACTTGAATTTGAAGATATTTCATCTTCACTTGTATTGTTTACAACTACAAATTGCAAACATAAAAGTTATTTGAATTACTTATGTTTTTTGCCTGAACATTCTTCTTGATAAAATGTACTTCTAAATCACACATTGATCTCTAATATTGAGTTAGCTGTGATAGCTATCATTAGCTAGTGTTGAATCAGTGCTTGTTGCTATCATTGCAGCTAATATGTAAACTGCATAACCTAGCTTACTATGCTCTATTAGCTAAACCTAGAACTAACTATCATTGCTTGCTAAGCATGGGTCTTCTCGCTCGCCATGCATTTGCGCTATTCGAGCGCACCATGCGTGTACGTGCAGAATACTCAGTGCGTTTAATTCTTCTGTGTAAACAAGAAGCGCAAAAGGTAAAAAAAATCTGTTGTCTTTGCGAATATGGGAGGAAGGGGTCGTCTTGAGACTGTTAAAGCTAGTGGAAGAATTCGGAATTTAAATAGAATCGGTTTATTAGGAGACAACAGAAGAGTGCAGAGATTTTCTGAACTACCTTACCCAAATTCCTTTCTATATAGCTCCCTGATCAGAAATGGCTAGATATTTCACTCTCAGGGCTTTATTTTTTCACTGCTTCTGGCTCATGAAAATAAATTAGCCTGCTCTGAGATATTTAGCCATATCACACTCTGACTTTGTAATAAGTACTATATATATATATATAGCATTGATTTTTAAAACAGAGAAAAATTGCTATTATTTTTACTGGAACTATTTTAGCAAGAGGTATTTTAAAAGCATATCATCTATAGTTTAATCTACTTAAAAAAATCCTGTAATTACCATCTCCTGTACAGACCTAGGTCATCTCAGATAGCATTTAGTCAAATTATTCAATTATGATGTGCATTATGTGTGTTGAATCAGCGTCCCTATCCTAAGCCTGTCCCTATCAAATAACAAAATATCTAACTGTTCCTTTAGGTTGAGTGGTTTAACTCATGCTAGATATCTTCACTGTTGTAAGTAACTCAGGTGAAAAGTTGGCCATAAAACTCTCTAGGGGCCCCCCCACAACCCCCCCCCCCCCCTCGCTGATAGTTACCCTTTACTGCTAGAGTAAGATAGCTGTAAAAACCCAAACTAATAAGCCAGGTCTGTTGCTATAACTACTAGGGTAATGAGCTTGCATAATACAGCCATGAGATAACACTATGTGATAACATCATTGGCATGCACCTGAAGACAACATTGTAAAGATAACTGGTGTGATAATATTAATATGTATTATATGTAATTAATACTTAACTTGACCTTTCAACTGGAAAGGACTGAATAATTACCATAATTGAATGCAGCTGCTATCTTCATCTCTAGCTAGGAGCCTAATTGGCACAGCAATTCCAAATATTTGGCCTCCCACTTGCTGCAAGGATGAGCTATTAATGTCAACTTACCACGAGATATTTGCTCATAAGCACTATTAATTTGCTCATAAGCACTATTATTAAAAGGTTGGTTCATTGGGTGCACACCAGGGCAGATGCAAGACAATCGTGAGTCCTGGTGAAGTCTGGACAGTTGGGAATTTGTTTCTAAGTCAAACATTCTCTATTCAAACACTTCTGAAGTCTAACCACATGTTTCTTTGCAAGTGTGGAGCATCATTTTAAACTGGCAGCATATTCTTTGAAAAGTGTATTTTAGAAGCTAGACAAGAAGTTATTGTTTTTATCATGATGTTTTGGAAGTTCTCTCTGCCATGTTATACAAATTGAAACAGTGATTTTGATTTTCCCCCTATACTTATATAATTTCATGCACTTCTCAATACTTCTTGTAGCTACTTCTGCCATGAAAGGATAAATTATTATTACCTCAATCCATTGAGTATTTATGAGAGCAAGTTTATTGGTGGGATTTTAGTATTTAGTTATTTATGTTAGTTTTCGCTGCATTTATTTTCCAGGGAGGTGATCATGTTTATTTTATATTCTTATGTGATATATATAGATATAAACATCTAAGTAGAATGAGTGCTCTCCCTGGTGATCGTTCATCTGTTAAAATGGACCTGATTTGTAAGATGTAAGTATAGAGATTTTTGCATATTGTAGACTTAATAAAACGGGTTCAAAGTTCTGGAGATACTGGTAAACATAACAAGCCATATGTTAATTGTCAATGGTATGGATTGCCATTAATGAGCGAGAGTTTCCAAGGCTCCGCAAGAATTGTTTAAAAAAAATAGCCCAGGTGTTGAGCATACACTGCCTCAGGAAATTATTGTATGGTTTGCAGCTATGGCTTCTTTTACTTCTATTTAACAATCCTGTCTTTTTAAAAATCAAACTTAAATATACTGAAAGACATCTCCCTGACATTTTTTTGGCAGCTACAGTAGAATAAATTGAAGCACCATTTTTTTTGAAATTCAGGATGATAAGTGCTCAAAAGGATATCAGGCTAATGTAAACATATTTTTACATAAATAGTAAATCTATAAATAAAAGAATAATATACATTCTAGAGCGTAAAATAAAATAGTAAAAATATAAATATTATTTAATTAAAGTAAAGGTTTCAGATTATATAAAAACCAGAGTTATGGACACTCCCATATTCCGAAAGTTCAGTGACTATGAGGTCCTACCTTATTATATTTTATTATTATTATTATTGGTGAGCGAGCGTAGCGAGCGAGACACTTACAGGATTAACACAATTGAAAATCGGGGATGTTTGTTCATATATATACTAGTGGTGTGCTTGAGCACAAATGGCGAGCGAGCCTAAAGACTATACTATTTTTATTGACTTCTAACACTGAAGCTACTGAAAATAAGGTCCAGTTTTTAAATTTAGCATACAGGGTAAAGGGATTTCAGTGCCATAGTAACAACTCTCTGCAACTGCTTGAATTGAAGGAAAAAACAACAACAACAGAACAATACACGTTATTTAAAAGTTTTCTTTGTGATATTCTTTAGCTAAGTAGTGGTTGTAACACACAATGCTTTGACACAACTGGACATGCACCTACACAGACTTACCTTCGCAGTAGTCTAGTGGACAATGTATTTTCAAGTAAATACTGTTGCGCACGGCTTATAACCATGACAAAGAGCGCATTGACTTACCACCGCCACTAACTCGAATAGAAATGGAAGTCCCTTAAGTTTTCAAGTTGTAACTGCACCCGCAAAAGAATTCAAAACGGTAAACAATTCAATTTCTAGGGTGATACGGGTACTGATCGATCACCAGAGGACTCTGTTTAGTGCAATTTGGGACGGGGTCGACAACAGAACTAACACAAAAACGCGAGGGTCAAAGTACAAAATGACATACATACGTCCATACATATATACAAATAAACTAGTGGTGTGCTTGAGCACAAATGGCGAGCGAGCCTTAAACTACACTATTGTTAAATGATTGATTTCAACAACTAACACTCAAGCTACTAAAATAAAGTCGAGTTTTTAAATTAACTATATGCGGTAAAGGGGTTTCAATGCCATAGTAACCGCTCCCCGCAACTGTTTGAATTGAAAAAGAAGCAACAAAATCAAAGTTATGATTTTTAAAATTTTCTTTGTGATATTCTTAATAGTAATTGTAACGCACAATACTTTCACACAACTGAACATACCTACGCAAGACTTACCTTCGTAGTAAGTCTAGTGGACAATGAATTTTCAAGTAAATACTGTTGAGTAGGGCGTATAACTGTGACAAATAGCGTATTAACTTACCACCGCCACTAACTCGAATAGAAATGGAGCTCCCATAAGTTTTTGAGTTGTTTTAACTGCACCCGCAAAACAATTCAGTAAACAATTTAATTTCTAAGGTGATACGGGTAATGATCGCTAAACCGGAGGATTCTGTTTAGTGAAGTTTGGGACGGGGTCGAACGCGGAGCGAACACAAAAATACGGAGGGTCAAAGTACAAAATGACATACGTACGTCCATACATATAACTAGTGGTGTGCTTGAGCACAAATGGCGAGCGAGCTTGATAGTTAGGTAACATAAAATGTTACTATGTTTTAGCTTACTTCATGCAAACACTATAATAGCAGTTATGACATTTGATTTCAGCAAACAAATACAAAATCACTCTCTCACCTTATTAATGGTAACTTTTGTAGTATCTAACATCAACCATTCTGATAATCTCAATCACCAGTAATTCTTGAACAAGCTCTCAGCTACGATTAAAAAATAAACCAGTGTTATTATTTGTAATTTTAGCCAACAAATATGGAATTACTACTTACATCATTCTTGAGTATTAGTATCAAATTGAAGTTATTTTGACCATCTGAATTACATTGAATTCTTGACAACAAGCTCTCACCTACAAAAACAAAAAACAATCAATTTTAGCACACAATACAAAATTACTTTCTTACCTCATTTTCTTGAGCAGTGGTAACTTTTGTAGTACCAAATTTGAGCCAATCTGACTACTTGAATTTACCAGTCACTGTTGACAAGCTCTTAGCTACAAAAAAGAAAGGCCAGAGTTAATTTTGCATATTTAGCTAACAAATATGGAATTGCGTACTTATCTCAGCTTCCCTCGAGAAGTAGCAGCTTCCTTAGCATTAATACTACGGCATTCTGACTACCAACGGCTCTTGACAACCAACAAGCGGCACTCCGTATCCTCCCATAAAACGGCGAAGTTTTGAAATTAAGTCTGGAAAAGGGTCTTCAATGCCATAGTAACCTGTCGAATCAACTTTTTGTGTCTTGAAAACAAGCGTTTTAGCAGGAATTTTCTCATACTTTGGAGCTTAAGTATAAAGTAAGGTTTGCTTAATGCTGTAGTTTCAGAATAAACTGGAGTCAAGCCTAAATAGCCATGTTTTTAGGAGAAAAAAGTTCCCCGCGCGCGCGTTTAAAGAGCATACGTACCATCCATACATACATACACTAGTGATGTGCTTGAGCACAAATGGCGAGCGAGCTGAAGACTATACTATTATGATTTTGACTTCTAACACTGAAGCTACTGATAATAAGGTCCAGTTTTTAAATTTAGCATACAGGGTAAAGGGATTTCAGTGCCATAGTAACAACTCTCTGCAACTGCTTGGAAGGAAAAAAAACAAAAAAAAACAATACACGTTATTTAAAAGTTTTCTTTGTGACATTCTTTAGCTAAGTAGTGGTTGTAACACACAATGCTTTGACACAACTGGACATGCAGCACTTACACAGACTTACCTTCGTGGTAGTCTAGTGGACAATGTATTTTCAAGTAAATACTGTTGCGCACGGCTTATAACCATGACAAAGAGCGCATTGACTCACCACCGCCACTAACTCGAATACAAATGGAAGTCCATTAAGTTTTCAAGTTTTAAGTGCACCCGCAAAAGAATTCAAAACGGTAAACAATTCAATTTCTAGGGTGATACGGGTACTGATCGATAAACCAGAGGATTCTGTTTAGTGCAATTTGGGACGGGGTCGACCACATAACTAACACAAAAACGCGAGGGTCAAAGTACAAAATGACATACATACGTCTATACATATATACAAATAAACTAGTGGTGTGCTTGAGCACAAATGGCGAGCGAGCCTGATAGTTAGGTAACATAAAATGTTACTATTTTTAGCTTACTTCATGCAAACACTATAATAGCAGTTATGACATTTGATTTCAGCAAACAAATACAAAATCACTGTCTTACCTTATTAATGGTAACTTTTGTAGTATCAAACATCTGCCATTCTGATAATATCAATAAAACCAGTAACTCTTGAACAAGCTCTCAGCTAAGATAAAAAAAAACCAGTGTTATAATTTGTAATTTTAGCCAACAAATATGGAATTACTACTTACATCATTCTTGAGTATTGATAACTTCTGTAGTATCAAATTGAAGTTACTTTGACCATCTGAATTACCTTGAATTCTTGACAACAAGCTCTCACCTACAAAAACAAAAGACAATCAATTTTAGCACACAAATACAAAAGTACTTTCTTACCTCATTTTCTTGAGCAGTGGTAACTTTTGTAGTACCAAATTTGAGCCAATCTGACTATTTGAATTTACCAGTCACTGTTAACTAGCTCTTAGCTACAAAAAGAAAGGCCAGAGTTAATTTTGCATATTTAGCTAACAAATATGGAATTACGTACTTACCTCAGCTTCCCTCGAGAAGTAGTAGCTTACTTAGCATTAATACTACGGCATTCTGACTACCAACAGCTCTTGACAACCAACAACCGGCACTCCGTATCCCCCCACAAAACGGCGAAGTTTTGAAATTAAGTCTGGAAAAGGGTCTTCAATGCCATAGTAACCGGTCGAATCAACTTTTTGTTTCTTGAAAAGCAAGCATTTTCGCAGGAATTTTCTCACACTTTGGAGCTTAAGTATAAAGTAAGGCTTGCTTAATGCTGTAGTTTCAGAATAAACTGGGGTCAAGCCTAAAAAGCCGTGTTTTTTGGAGAAAAAAGTTGCCCGCACGCGCGTTTAAAGGGCATACGTACCATCCCACATACATATATACATATAACATATACCCGATTTTGCATTATCCACCCCTAATACTGTCTCGCTCGTTACGCTCGCTCGCCAATAAATAAACATCCCCGATTTTCGATTGTGTTACCCCTGTAAGTGTCTCGCTCACTACGCTCGCTCGCCAATAACATATACCCGATTTTGCATTATCCACCCCTAATACTGTCTCGCTCGCTTCGCTCGCTCGCCAATAAATAAACATCCCCGATTTTCGATTGTGTTACCCGTGTAAGTGTCTCGCTCGCTACGCTCGCTCGCCAATAATATGTCTGGACGTATGAAAATAATTTTTTTACTTTGAACCTGGTTTTTTTTTTTTAGTTCGGTGGTCGACCCTGTCCTGATTTTCACTAAACAGAATCCTCTGGTTTATTGATCATTACCCTTATCACCCTAGAAATTGAATTGTTACCGTTTTGAATTATTTTGCAGGTGCAGCTAAAACTTAAAAAACTTACCGGAGTTTCATTTCTATTCAACTTAGTGGCAGTGGTAAGTTAATGGCTATTTGTCATGGTTGTGGCGAGTGGTTACTATGGTATTGAAACCCCTTTATGGTATACACATATAAATAAAAAGAGATTTTTTTTTTAGTAGCTTGAGTGCTGGAAGTTAAAACCAATCATCTAACAATAGTGTAGATTTAGGCTCGCTCAGCATTTGTGCTCAAGCACATCACTAGCTATTATTATCTATATCATAACATACGACGACCGACGATGACAGATGGTGTGTGTATTCATGAATAATTCATGAGCTTTGTACAGTTTGGTAAAGCATCATCCTCTAATGGTAGGTAAAGTATAGTCCTCTAATGGTAGGTAAAGTGTCGTCACGTTCAGTAGAAAGTTTTGTCACATTCTCAGTAGAAAGTGCTAGTTAATTCTAAAGAGCGTGTGCAATAGACGATGTAAGGCGGTGTAGGTTTATAAAAGGAAGGAGGTGGAAATACGAAAGAGAAGGTAAAAGGCGATTAATTGTAACAAAAAAGGCGGGTGGAATCGGCGAAGTAAGGCGGTGTAGGTTTAAAATGGAAGGGAAGGGAAGGCCAAAAAACGAGTGATGAATCAACGAGTAAAGGTGGGGGTTAATTTCCAAAAGGAAGACAAAAATACGAAATAGAAGACAAAAGTTTCTCAAAGTAGGACAGAAATTCAGAAGCAGGAGAAATAGACAAAGGAAAAGGGACTCCAAGACTCAAGAAGAAGAGATGAAGAAAGGAGAGGTGGGTTATAAGAAATGCTCAGAGAGCAGGAGAGGGAAATTTATGTAACCTTAGCCAATGGTAGAGAACGATAACTGAGCAAAATAACTTGTGCTACTGCATTCTTATTTTGCAGTACATCAAGCGCCACTATGTGGCAGGGTACTTGCTAGTCTATATAATAATACCCGTGACCAACGACGACATACGTAATCATAAGCTAATGAGCTAGAATGCATGGACATGAAATACTCGTGAAGTAGCGCTGAATTACCGGGTAAACCAAGAGCACTAGACGAACTGACCAAAGCCTGTACAGCAAAAATGGATAGATAGGAGTGGCAGAGAAACAGGTGAGCAGGTTTCGTGAACTAGTGCTGAATTACCGAGTGAACCAAGAGGCAATGCTAAAGGGTCTGGCTATGCTTGACTACTGGCAAAGTGAATTAAATTGCAACCAAACCAGGTACAACAATAAATGGAAAAAAGACAATAGTGGCAGAGAAACAGGAGAACATCTGTCTTTGATCAGCAAAGGTTAATAGAGAGATAAAGAGAAAGGGACTAGGAGAGCAGATGGTGTCTAAGTTCATGGAAAGAAAGAGAAATAGAGAAAAAGAAAAGTCAAGGATCAGGAGAGAAAAAATGGAGGAAGAAGAGATATATATTATAATAGCTATATCTGTGATTTATTGAGGTGTCAGCTGCATCACTCTGCTTCAATGGTATTCAGCCAGCATGTCCAGCCTCTCCTATCTGTCAGTGTAGATATTATTTCCTACAAAGTCAAAATACAGCAACAACAATATTTCTTTGTAAATTTAGCTAATTAGTTCAATAATTACAAGGTTGAAAGAGTTTTTAAGTAAAAATTAACATATTAAGTGAAAGGGTCAAATTCATTTATAAAATATCATTTGTTCAACTTGTTACAGAAGAATTTCCCTGCAGGAGGAATTAATAAGAGTAATAGCATGGTAACCATGCTATTGATCCCTAATAGCACCAGTTACCCGTGCTATCACTCATTAATAGTAGGCCAGCTTTTTAAAAGTCATTTGCAATTGTAGCTACACGTACTGATTCATTTATATATATTTTCAGCAACTTATTCTTAAGCTGTAGCTATTCTATAAGTTTTACAAGAATTTTATATATGTTGTTGTTTTATAGCAATCACAGAATGAATTTGAACATGTATGCCATAAACATTCATTGCTACTTAAATGTCACTCACAAATGCACATGGCCGCATCTAATGGGAATTTAGAAGCTTTAAAGAATTTAATTAAAACATCAGATTACTCTGTCACTCAATTAGATGAAGATGAGAATGCAGCAATACACTGTGCTGCACTGAATGGACATTTAACTATAGTCAAATATCTCATAGAAGAATGTCAGGTGGATCACACTACACTGAATGCTAATAAATGCTCACCTCTTCATCTGGCTGCTGCAAGAGGGAATCTAGACCTGACTGAATATCTTTTGAAAGAGAAAGATCTTGATCCATTATCTCCAGATATTTATGGGTGGACTCTAGTACATTATGCCACTGCAGCAGGTCATTTAAAAGTAGTTCAGATGTTATCAGAAAGTCCAGATGCTAGACAACACTTGATGGAGAATACACTAAGTTACAAAAGCATTGAATACAACATTGGACACGTTGCCATTAATGAAGGACATTTAAATATAACTAAATACTTTGTGTCAGTCAAAACATCCACTGAAGAGCATTTGTCCTTGCTGCAATCTGTTCATGACTTAAATACAATGAAGTATCTGCTAGAAACATTCAAATACACTCAACTAGTAAACAATGTGCTCTTTTTGTTGGAGCTACTGCAGGCAAAACTGCAGGCAAAGTAGACTCAATGAAGTATTTAATCGATACTTACAATAGTGATCCTTCGTTAAGAAACGAGCTTAGTAACACTCCACTTCATGTGGCTGCAGCTTATAAACAACTGGATGTAGTAAAAGTCTGCAATGGTACAACTATCAGTCTTAAAATATTTCCTTGAGGACTTACACTTTGATCCCAATATTAAAGGGCCAGTACAATATGAGTCTTTTACATTATGCCAGTTTAAGTGGACAGTTGCATTTATTATCAAGTATCTCATTGAAAACCAGTACATCAATCCCATGACAAGAAGTTCACTTGACGATACTGCATTACAAATAGAATCATTTTATGGAGAGTTGCCTAGTGTTAAGTACTTCATAGAGATTTTACATCAAGATCCATTTATTAGAGGAATGTCTAACTGGACACTTCTACACTCTGCCAGTGAAGGTGGTCACTTAGATGTAGTCAAGTATTTAGTAGAAATTCATCATTTAGATCCACTAATTCCAGACACAAACAATGACACATGTCTTCATATTGCAGCACGGAATGGAAAATTGAATATTCTAAAATGTTTTATTCATGATCAAGAATACAGTCCAAAAGTAAAAGGACACAAATGGCTACACTATTCTACATACGGCATGTAGATATGGACATTTAGATATTGTCAAATTCGTAGCAAACAATCCCATTGTGGATGTCACAGCTGCAAACAGGTACTACAGTACCCCAATTCAAATAGCAGTAAAAAATAATCAATACAACATTGTGAAATACTTCATAGAAATATTGGGTTAAGTTTTAATTAACAATATTATTGGTTGTAAGAACGAGAAAATTTGCTATTATTATAATTATTTCAGCCGAGAATGACTGAATCATTAACATAGTAATTATGCCACATCCTCATTCTGTTATGTCTTGCAGATAAATCATCTAAGGCACTTGGAAATGGTTTGTATTAGAATTGTGGGTAGGGTATGGAGCTATGCTACATTTGTATAGGAAAAATACAAATAGAACAAAAACAAAAATAAAATAAAAAGTCAACAGCATAGACTAATATGGTCACTGCAAAATATAGAAGAAATAAATATTGATCCTAATATCACTGGCAAAAATCAAAACACTCTTTTGCATACAGTGAGTGGTTTAGGCTTTCTGGGGAAATAGTCATATATTTTGTTGAGGTTTGCTACTGCAATCTGATCGCTTGGAATTGTGATAATAATATTCCTGTTCACTTAGCAGCTAACAATGGAAGACTTGAAGTGGATCAATATTTTATAGAAGACTTGAGCATTTACTCAAATGTTAAAGGTGAGAATGGTCAAACACTCCTTCACATGGCCAGTGCTGGTGGTCACCTTGATGTAATTCAATACTTAATAGAGTTCCAACATTGAAATCCAATGATCACTGATCACTTCAATCAAACGCCGCTGGATTTAGCAGAGCAGTATGACCATTCCCATGTTGTCAGTTACTTGCTAGAGAACTTGGAGTACTTTATGACTATGGAGAAGTCATTATCAGATACTCAATCATCTGGTGGCTTTATAAAGGACACATTTCCCAATGCTGAAACTGAAGGTACTTGACTTATTCCTCACAACTTCCAAAATCCCATAAATTGCATAAAGAACATCCTCTTAGAGATATTTTGTACAAAAGATCTACATCGATTCAGCACACAAAGTATTATAATAAAAGAAAAAGCCAGACAGTGGTAGAACCACATAATTTGATATCTCTTCAGTAGCTAGTGGACATAAATTTTCCTGACATTAGTATTTTAACTTCATTCAAACATAGCAGTGCTGGCTTGTTTCTCAGTAAGCTTCTCTGAGTTATTTTGTTTGTTTTTTGCCATTTTTTGAAACATTACATACATTGCAGAGTTACACCAGTGCTGAAAAAAATTAAAGCTCTAAAGTAGAGAAGTCTTCGATCTATGCTTGATTAGTTCACGTACTTATAATTAATTGGAGAGCATACTCACCATCAGGCGAGCGATCAGGCTCCTGTGGTTTTGTGTTACATAATCTGTGGCTAGCATAGCCAGGATGTAATGTGTCAGTTGTATTCCTCAAGTATTTTACATATTTGTATCTAGGGAGTGGGTTAAGTGAATTCTCTCTCAGTAGCAGTGAATTTTTAAGCAGCAATGTGAAAGTAAAAAGGCAAATTGTACACCAGATATTAAGCTATTACTAGCTAACTTGCAAGAGATCAGTTAGTACTTTCAAAAGCTCACTCAAATCATAGTCATGAAAATCTAGAACCCTTATTTTATCACACTTCTTATTAAATTGTTAGCTATTTGTCATAATCGTCAGCACATTAAGATTTTACTTCCATGTGGGCAATTCTCTTGAGCGTGGCATATGTATAATAAATACAGGCCTCCATAAAATCACTCAAAAGTGGCAGAGAAGCTGGGACGGCAGGGTGGAATAACCCACCTTCAATTTCAGGTATAATTATTCACATTCATCACTAACTTCAACTTTATTGGGTTTTCAACGATATCATTTGGTAAAGGGTCTAATTTCATGATTGAGATTTTGGGCGTGGTGTCTTAAAACACGGAAGCATCCCGTGGGGACTGCTAACGATATTCATGACTATTGTTGATCGAGCGTAGAAAACCACTGTGCGTTAAGAACCTCAACCACCACTGCATGACCTTAGTAGTTCTTTTTATGATAAACAAGTACATATATGAATATACAATGAATGAAATATCTTGAATGGTTGGCCATATTGATTCACTTCTTCTTTTGCATGTCTTGAGTCTCACTACGAGATGTTTTCTTAAAAAAGGCATGATAGTAGAAATTGGAGAAGAGTGCGAGCATGCTCAGTCCATAAAACAAAGCGTACACACAGAACCCATGGTACATGTAGCCAAAGAATCCATGACAGATGGCTATGACAAACTGCACCATCTGCATCTGTGTGATCCTCTTTTTCCAGGTGAAATCATGTAATGGGTAAAGGGCAGTCAGGAAGTAGTATCCGTACATGACCACATGCACGGCAGAGTTGAGGGCCAGTATGGGCACAATGGCAGCAATGGAGGTGTTGAAGTAGGCCCAGTCAGCCAGGAGTGTGATGGAGCTGTGGTGGAAGACGTGAAGGAACGATATTTGCCGACCGCGGTGGCGTACTATCATGAAGACAGTGTCCAGAAGCTCGTACAGCTTGGACATCCAGTATACCATCATGCCGTGACGAACCATGGCGTTGCCTGTTTCCATGGAAAACACACTGCCTACCTAACAACCACAAGCCAACAAATGAATAATCACATGCTAAAAATAAATAACTTTTTTTTACTAGTTATTCATTAGTTACCACTACTGCCCAATACAATGGGTAATGGTCATCATCACAAAAGTCACCAAATTACAGTAGCACCACCAATGTAGCTACTGAAGGATAAGTTGATTAATAGGTCTACAACATCTTAATTATAAATGAGCTAAAGACTGTTACAATGGAATAGGTAAAATGCTGATGTGGCATTCACTCACTAGTAGAGTTACTTTCTAGAGAGTAGCAACAGTTTCAACTATCACTAAGACATCCTTTATCAATGGACACAGATACTGAATGCTATTAGAAGTGACCATGCAATATATGAAATCTAAAACCGATGGGTGCTTAACCAAGAATGACGTTTGTTTAGTCAAATCACTTGAAGTAGCAAACCTGCAGACCAACAGTAACAGTAAATAGTGCTACGTGAAGCAGAGCGAACAATTTCAATAATCTATCACTAAAATACCACTGATGGCGCAAACAAAACTATCCTGCGAGAGTGTAGCATTGTTGTCACACCACAAACACTTCAAATCTTACCAATTGAAACCATTAAAAACAGAAGAAAAAGTCACACAGAAATACGCATAGTACAGTACCTGGTGGTAGACCCACTAAACTTATGCTCCAAGCTAACAATGCCACACGCTCACAAATACATTAGATTCTCGTACCCTCACTAGTCCTAATGCTAGGATCTGGTCATTAGGCAGCAGAGTCTACGCGATTTGACAGATGGGGGGGCTAGAAGAGAAAGTCAGGTGGTATATATCATTTGACCTTTTAACCTATTATGAGTCTTGCCACTCCTGATGTACAGCAAGGTACATAGCTGACTTCACTTATGGAAGGAATGTGTCCTTATAAAGGAGCTTTTAAAACTATAAGAAAGCTCTCCCCTCCACCCTCAGCCTCCTGTGCTGGAAGCTCCAATGGATGGTCATGACAACCACATTTCAAACCAAAACAAACAAGCAGACATGTTCCTCACCTCAACGAGGCCTGCAATGAAGACCACAACAGCATAGAGGCTGAGCATGGAACACAAGAGGTTGTGCAACATCAGTGGCTTCTGTAACTCCAGCTTAGGAACTATGCGCATGAGTGGCTTGCAGGAAAAAACCATGGCAAGGTAGGCCGCGATAATGGGGGCGCTGTGACTCGTCGCGAAAGTGTAGACCACTGCCAGTAACAAGAATTAATTCATGCAATGACAAATAATAATTTATTACCAGTATAATAATCCGTGGCCATGATTCTAAACTACAATCCTCACAGGAGCAAGCAAGACGATATTCCTCCTTCTCGGAAAAGGTCACCCGAGGTTGGATACGTACTTTACCTCATTAATAATCAGTCAAGCTTTGCATGTTGTGCACTCTCGACTCGACAACGACTACGCATTGTAGCGCGCGCTGTACGCACATGCTATTAGATTGAGTAAGTTTAGATCACACTGCAAACTGCATGAAACACCACTTTATAGCTTTCAGAAGACTGCAGGGTTAATTAGATGAAGTGTGCAAGTACTGAAATTATTGTGAAAATGAATGAGCAGTTACAAAAAGAAGACATAGACTGTTGTTCATGCATCAGCTATCAGGAGTGTGTGAGTGTAAGCCAGTGTGTAATGTTTGAACAGTGTAAAAGTGGTTGGGTTTGTGGCAGAGTTGGTAAGGGTCTCCGCAATGATGCCGTGACAGTGAGTTGAAAGGCCTCCAGAGGGTTATATCTTGCAAGCTAAGTATACTAACTCCAGACATCTGCAAGTGAACATAATGTAAAATGTATGAAACACTATAGAGCATCATTGAAGTAGTTCATGCATACTTTTAGGACAAGTGATAAACTAATAGCTATTGATATTATTACTAGTAAGTACCCTGCCACATAGTGGCGCTTGATGTATTGCAAAGTAAGAATGCAGTAGCACAAGTTATCTTGCTCAGTTATCATCCTCTACCATTGGTTAAGGTTACATAAGTTTCACTCTCCTACTCTCTTTTTTTCTGAACCATCTGAGCTTTTCTTCTACCCCACCTCTCCTATCTTCAGCTCTTCTTCTTGAGTCATGGAACCCCCTTTTACTTAGTCTATCTCTCCTGCTTCTGAATTTTTGTCCTACTTTGAGAAACTTTTGTCTTCTATTTCTACTTTAGCTTTTCTTTTGAAAACTAATTCCCACCTTTTCTCGTCGATTCCACCCGCTTTTTAGTTATAATTAATCTCTTGCCTTTTTGCCTTCTCTTCCCTACCTATACCGCCTTACCTCGCCGTTTCCATCAGTTACGATTAATCGCCTTTTACCTTCTCTTCAGTACTTTCGCCTTCTTTTAGGAAACCTACGTCGCCTTCCATCATCTATTGCACCCGCTTTTTAGAAGTAACCATCACATTTTACTGACTGTGACGACACTTTACTTAACCTAACAGGATGATGCTTTACCGAACCGTACAGAGCTCATGAATTATCCATGAATACGCACACCGTTGTCGGTCGTCGTCGTTACTGACACACAAGCATATAATTATATAGATGAATAAATTTTAACAACTTAAAATTGAAGTTCTAGCTACTATAAGAAGACATTTTGACATTAAGATTTCGTGATCCTTTATGATTTTTTTTAATGAGTATGTTAAACATTACATCATCCTAAAGCTGCCTCCATTAAGAATTCAAGGAAAGGTCTAGATAGCTACACAACCTTGAACTTAAATTGTATTAAATGAGGCATGTATGCATAAGTGTACATAGAGGAGATAAGCTAGCTCAATATTCCAACATAAACTAGTCACAAAATATATGCGTATACATACAACTATATTCTAATTCTTTATTTACCACATATACTGCCGTAGCTTCTTGGCCACAACTTTACAATCCTCAATTTCCAACAACACAGAGGCAAAGTCTTCCAGAGCCAGTGGTCTGAACGTTATGGTCGTACGTATATTGTCCAAAAGACACCTAGCCTGGTCTGTGTCAATCCAATCAGTACGCTTGACAATTAGCTCATAAGCATCTTGTGATATCAGACATCTACCAACACAGTCATCAGCTACTGTCAGAACACAAAGCTTCACACAGCAGATCAACTCTGGGTACAGTCTCATGAATACACTCAAATGACATCCTTCTATTAACAAAATAATAAAAGCCTCATAAAAAGAAGATACGCATGTATGATGTAATAACAGCAATAGCAAAACAATTAATTTAGCTTACCTTGTGAACCTTCTAAAGCATTGCATTCTTGGTATTCCTAATAAAATGATGATAAAATAAAAGCAGTACCTGTTTGATATACCGAGCTACTCTTACCTGCCCATACCATATGAAATGTTTGTTCTGTAGAATCACTAACATTGGCTTGTTGGGATTATTTATGCAAATCATGTTCCTGGGCATCGCCTTAGCTTGATCCACTATCCCAAGATGACCGCCTTCTTCATGTAAGGTACATTCAAATCCAAACTGATAGTCCATATAGCTGCTGTAGTTCATCCTGGAACTAGCTAGCTTTAGAGTGCTTTTGATAGCACTTTTCAGAGCAGTGCAGCTTTTATGAAGAGAATCTCTCAGAATGGGCTGGCAGGAAGCTATGATTTCGTAATATTTAGGTCGACATAAGAATGTTACATCTAGTTCAGCTTCAAATAAAAACTGCACCATGTTTTTCTTGATTCCTTCTCTAATGAGAGTGAAAGATTTGTTGGAAAAGAGACAAGCTATCAGAGCTGGAAAAAGTCCAATAGGAGTAAATCCACAGGTGAAATACACTGACAGTGGGAGCACAAAACAAGATCTGCAAGCTTCTTTGTGAATAAGATCAAGCTCCTTGCAGCTAGTACTTTCAAGTACACAAGGCATGAAGTACTCGCTGTCTTCTTCTGCCACTAGCTGAGGCTCTGTGCTTGAAGGACCATCACACAGAATCTCACATATGATGTGAAGATATTTTAGCAGAGCTACAAGCCTATGTGGTGACATCAGATCTGCAGAAATGTCACATGTAGCAATAAGAAGGTCTTTAAAGGAAAATTGTCCAGTTTTCCTAAATCTCTCTGCTTTAGCCCTGCCTACACCATGAAACTTCATGCATTGAAGGATTACTCCTGTAATACTGTCATACACGACTTGAATGTCAATGATGACAAGGTCTTCTAAACCAGGGACACTGGGGAAGTACATCAGAACACCAGCATGGTGATGAAGAAACCACAGAGCTACTTCAGTTTCATACTTTGTCATACTGAAGGCCTTAGACAATTCCAAGCAAGTTTGAATGCTGGCTGTTCTGACATCTCTCATGCGAAGACAGAGACTGAAAAGAAGCCACACGGCAGGGATTTTCAACTTCTTGAAATGCTTCTCCATGGCTTTCTCCAGTAGCTGATGCAACTCCTGGACTTCTTCTATTCCACCTTCCATGTTATCCAAAGAAACAACAAGCTTATCATTCGAGCAGAACTGAACAATGCCCTTACGATAAAAATCTGTGTTTTCAATGACCTCCTGAAGCTTCTTGTCTACTGTAGCAATGTATTCATCTGAGACTTTGTCTTTGTGGGTGCCAACTATAAAAACAACAGACTTTGAGGATTCAGTTATCTTGCTCATGTTAGAGTTATCTTCTTTATCCTCCACAGGCTGAATTTTGGTCGCATTAGAGCAAGATATGCTGGACAAAGTACACAGAAGAAACACCTGCAGAGTGAAGGCAGACTGTTCTGGTACAGTCTGCTCGCCTGTGGCTCTCTGATAAAACACTTGGTATTCTTCGTCCAGTTTGAATTCATAGCTGAAGAAAAGCAAGTACAAGCCAGGTCCTATGGTGAGTGCTGGTAGCATGTCCATCAACTCAGGCTGACCTCCTGTGTCTTCCATTCTCAATAGAGCTTTGAAAGAATTCTCTAAGTCTTCAGCAAATTTGGGGTTTTGTGATGCTTCCTTGAATATAGCAGCAATTTCAGAATAGTCAGGAGATACTTTCTGAATATGCACCGCTCTTTCTTGTGCTGGCGGAGTGATCTTCTCTGATGCAGATGCTGACCTTTCACTCCTTACCATAGATTTTCTCAATTCGTGCAGCAGTCCCGACTGTGATGCACTTTCATGAACTCGATTCTGTTCTGTACTGCTAGCTTGACTGACTTCAGCTACAGTGGCACTTTCTGCAGTGCTAGAATTAGCTGTAGTTAAAGTAATGCTTCTTGAATGGAGTGAATTTTTTAGACTGTGGAATAGTACACAAGCTTCATCAATAAAATTGTGTACAGCTGACCACTCTGTGTCATCTCTGACTATCACGTTAGAGCAGCACTTCACAGTCCCCGTGCTGCCGTGAATCTTGTCTTCTTCTCCAGCTAGCTTGAGGTTGATGATCTCTTTTATAACACGACGCAGAGTTGTACTCTTGCCGAGTCGTGGTGGGCCAAGAAACATAAACTTGAGACAAAGGAGCTCTAGCACGTCCTTGGAATTGATGAAGTGTTGATATGCTTGTATGAACTTGTGCTCACCTAACATATAATATATACATAATGCCTTATACTTCTATTACATTGTATTTTTCTGTGATCTAGCATTATTGATCCTCAGTCTAAATGTCCTAGTGTTATAGTTATGACTCACTTTATCATCACAGAAATATACATATTAGTCTAAGAGTTCACTATCTTTAAGTTTCTATAAAATTGTATTAGTGAGTGAAGGATGACTTATCAGGTGTGTACAAATATTAGTCAATAAATTCATGTACAAATGTCCTTGAGCACAATTAATAGATAAATTAAAGGGTGGCCACACATCGCCCACGTAATATTTTGTTGATGGTTGCTATGCATGATTAATACTATTATATACTTACAGGGGCTTCTCCACTACAACATAAGGACAAAGTACCTGCCGAAGACGCCGCTCACGAATTTTGGAGCGAATCTGGAGGAAATACCGAGGCCCAGTTATAAAACTTTGTAGCACCTTTTTGGAATGGTGTGGTAAGTTGGAGTTCAGCGATATTGTGCACTACTAGCCAAGCCAATACTCTACTGCAAGACAACGAGTTCTTTTTCATTTTAATATTACTTTATTATTTAGCCACATTTTTCTATTAATAAGATATTAAAAATTTCAAGTTGTGGTGCAGTTCTTTTTTCTTTTTTTTTGAGGTCTACCCGTGTTAAAAATAAATTTCATTCTTGTTATTAGATTCCGAGAAAAACTGGCACAAAATGTGTAACTTCTATTCCACTCGCAATTCTTATTCAATAATCCTGCCCCCATGTCTCGTGCTATTAGTACGCAAGCACTTTTTTCCAGTTTGTGTGTGTTGGTTCTAAAAAGAGCCTGGTGGACTATTAGGGAGAACAGACTGTATTGGTTCTAACAAGAGCCGCTCTTATATCAAGAGTAAACAAACATCAATCAACAATAACAAGAGAGTCAGAAGAGATGGCAGTTTCTTGGAGATAGCCCGCAGTGAAAGCCTTAGAGCTGTGCAGCTTGGGAAGTCTTCGCTCCTCAGAAATCAACCTGCTGGATCTATCCACTCGAGATCAGATGTGCAGAGCCTGGAGAATGGCTACAAGAGGAGATGCAGCCTTGGGCACCTTGCCATGTGAGCTCAGATGAGGACTACTGTATGAAGCGTTGTTGTGAACGGCTATGAGACAACCTGAGGCTAAAGACACCACAACTTCGCTAAGTATACTTTTGCTGCTACTGCACGATTGTTCCTGCTCGCATAGTATCGAATGGTGGGATATTGGCAGGGAATATAATAATATCCGGATAAATGGATGGTGTACATTGCTATGTGCAGCCACCCTTAAAAAAGCACGAATTCTATCATTTTCTACCTTATATTTTCTAGTTTATGTATTGTCTATGCTTGACTATCAATGTTTGAGCTTATAACTTCCCTAAGCAATGCATCTTTAGCACCCTACAAACAGGATTACTTCTATTCATCTTGCTGTGACAAGGGAAATAGCTACACTTTGACTTTGCTGCAAGGAGGCGAATGTCCTTTGGCTTCACTGTGTCGTTCAAATGTATATAAACTTTAATTCACTTTGCTGCTATAGACTTGAACAAGAATGCCAACAAGTTTGTATAACAAGTTTGGCTGGTTGTTACAACTACAAGGGCAATGGGCTTGCACAGTACAGGTGAAATAGCAACTATGAAATATCATGAGTTATTTCATGGTCATGTATCTAAAGATATCATTGTGAAGATATCCAGGGTGGAGGTATAGCCCAAAACTCTCTCTTGTTTAGCCTATTATTTTATGGACAATAAATTAACTGATTTAGAATGTAATATTAATAAATCCTAAAGATATAGCTCAGTTCACTCTCCATATTATGTAGAAGTACTTCACCATTATAATACTCTAGCAAGTACCCTGCCACACAGTGACACTAGACATATTGCAAAGTAAGAAAGCAGTAGCACAAGTTATCTTGCTCAGTTATCATTCTCTACTGTTGGTTAAGGTTACATAAGTTTCCCTCTTCTGGTCTCTTTTTCTGAACTATCTCGGCTTTTCTTATCCCTCACTTTTCATTCTTCAGCTCTTTTTTCTTGAGTCATGGAGTCCTTTTCCTTCGTCTACCTCTCCTGCTTCTGAATCTCTCTGACCTACTACCACAATTGTGGACTTAAGCTTTGCAAAACTTTTGCCTTCTTTTTCATACTTTCGTCTTCCTTTTTTAAACTGACCCCTGCCTTTACTCGCCGATTCCACCCACTTTCCCACTTTCTTTCGCACTTTCGCCTTCCTTTTGAAACCTCCTACTTTTTAGAATTAACCATTTTCTACTGAATATGACAACACTTTATCCATTGTGTGTGACAATGCTTTACCAAAATGTTTGGAGCTCATGAATAATTCATGAATACCTTGGTCATGTTGGTTGTAGTCATTGGAGTAGGTCAACTGAAATATCCAAATTCATGAGTTATTTCATGGGTTATATATACATAAAGATATCATTGTGAAGATATCCAGGTGGAATAAATGTGTTTAATCCACCCTAGATATCTTCAGAATGATATCTTTAGGTAGTGAAATAACTCATATTTCTTCAAGCTTTATTGCCAAGCTCATTATCCTTGTAGTTACATCAACCAGCCAAACTTGTCACTTGCCTGGTATTTACTGCTATCTTACTGTTGTGTAGGTACTCAACAGGGTTTGAGCAGCTGTTAAAATATCAGCTGGGGGTGTGGGTAGCCCCTAAAGCCAACTTTACACTGTGAATTACCAGTCCTCTAGTACTTATATACAGTGAAGTGTAATAAACCACTTATTGTAGTTATAGTGTGGAATAAACCATTTATTACACTCATCAGAGTGACATGGCTAGATATTTCACTCTCAGCCTATATTCTCACTAGTCTCTGGATTATGAAAATAAATTAGCCTGCTCCAGTGAAATATTTCACCATATCACACTCTGACTCATAAACAAGCTTGAAAGTGAAATGTCATCTCCATATTATACAAGTGTAATAAGCTGTTTATTGTACAGTGGATAATATCCAAAACAGTAAACACTCAGAGACAACTCTGCCATAATTCCAAAAATATAGCTGTCCAGATCCTCGCATGGAACATTGGAGAGTTCAATATGGGAAAATATTGAACACTCGCGTGAAGTGAAAATATTGTAGAAAAAATATCTGATGTAACTATAGCTATATAATATCACCTGTGGATTTAGACTGGTAATTTACCACTACTGTTATTCAAAGCTAAAAGCACTAAGCACACACTAGCATAAAATTTTTAGTCTTTAAACTTAGCTTTGGCTCACAGTTTCAACATGATTTTTATACGAACATATATACAGTGCTTCCAGCTTAAAGAGTGGATTTTTTAGCTTTTTGGTTAAGGTTGCTAATTCTGCTATAATTTCTCAAGTATGTGTAATAGAAAGCTAAAATTTTGTATTATTATACATTAATGTCATATTAACATACAGACAAAACAATTTTGTGGGTTTGTGGTTATTTTTGTGGTTATAGGTGATAGAACTGGGAGCTTCAAGACAGTGAATTTGGAAGTGTTTAAGCTGAAAAAAGAGAAATTATTTGTCCTTATCTCTATAACTTGGTATACTTATACTTTAATACCTGAAGTTTCATATGAGCCTAATTTTGTGGGCACACGAAATTTGAATCTCGAAATATTTAAAATGTTAAGAAAAAAAGTGTTTAAGCCAGGATTTTTGAATTTATTGAGTTATATCTCTAAAATTTTGACACATGATGTAAAATTGCCTTATAATTATTATGTATAACTTTGGTAGCTATACCTTGAAAATTAAGTGAGTTGTGGCTGTTTTTCACCAAAAAAAAATATGCATGGTAAGGGTCATCAAATGATGACGTTTACAGCGGATTGTGGGCCTATAGTACACGTAAATGCGACGTCACAAAACAGCGCATGCGTATTTGTGCAAAGGCGCCAGTTTACCGCTAATTGTTGCACGGGTATGGCTGATTTAGCTACGGTTGTATCTCAGGCCCTAGCAGGTATCAAGTTTTACGGCGTTACTGCCTATCGCGGCCAGCGTTTTAGCTTCCGTCTGGAGCTGCACAACCCGTAGGACTCCAACTGCATCGCCCTGATGTTGTCAGAATACCGAATGCTGGGAGCCTTGGGCTTTTCTTCAGCTCTTGAAAAAGATGACCTCTTGGATAGGCTTGGCTCCAAGTTAGTAATATACCAGCCAACAATTCTGTGACTGATTTCGACTTCGTTTACTGCTGCTAGTAGAATGATGAGAATCCATACAGCCGATTGCAGTTAGGGAAAGTCCCGTCTTACCGCTCAGGGAAATAACCGTTCGACCTTAGCTCGTTAACTAGTTACGTTTAACGACGAACTACCGCAAAATCTTGACGTCAAAAAAAAATGGCGTAAAATGTATTAGAGTGAATGAGAAAAGTTCTGTTCTCCGTTTTCCATTCTCTAAACAGGCAGTTAAACATTATTGGGATGATGAAGAAAAGGTATGTGTACGTTAAATGACTGTAGTGAGGGTCTGTACTAGTTGGGCAGAGCCCGACCTCTGCTGAAGGAAGAGGTCGGGTAACAAGCCTATACCCGGGTTTGTTCCTGCTGAGTCAGCTAATCATGACGTCATGAACCGATTGTGTGGGATTTACAATTTGTGGCCATTCTTTTCACCCACGCACATTTCTTGCTCCTTTTGCTCCTTGTGTGTACGTATATTTCTGCGTAGGCGTAATCCTGTCCGCCCACCCATTCCCTTAGCATTTAACCACACTGCTATCTGATTGGACTGCAACGTACGTTGCAGCAGGGAACAAACCCGGGTATAGGCTTGTTACCCGACCTCTCCCTTCAGCAGAGGTCGGGCTCCGCCCAACTAGGTCTGTACAGTAGTTTCAAAAAATCCACTCTTTAAGTTGGAAGTACTGTATATAATATTTACTACTAATGTGATCTATATTTATCTCAGTGACATAGCTTTATTGAAAATAATATTGTGGATATTGTGTATATACCATTTTGAAACATAAAAGACGAAGCTCTATTTCAATCAAACATAATAAAAAACAAATACACTTTAGAATATTAAATACTAATTAATACCTACATTCATCACACTCCCTTAGGCTATATTATTAAATGAACCAGCTGCAAAAAATATCATCAAAGTATATGAAATAAAAATATAAATGGAATGCACAATGTTTTGTTCTAGTGTTTAACTATTAGTCTCACCTTTCATAACTTCCTCGATGTGCTGACTAAGCTCTTGTAGACCGATATCTTCTAATACATTCAGTAGCTGTCTCCATGTAGGAGGACGATTGCCCTTTCCAATGCACCACTCACGAAAAATATGACGTACACCCCGAAAAGCTAATGCATCTAATAATAGCAATGGTTTATCCATTCCAATTGAAGCCATTAGTTGAGAGACATTATTGCCCAGGACCGACTCTATCTGAATATCTGTCAATACTTCTAGTCTGGCGAGATCGTAAGGTCCAAAGTTCATCTCAGGGTCAAATGAAGACACTACATGGCACAAATGAGAAGGCAAACAGTCAATAATTGCAGGTGGGGTGGTTAATATGGAGGAACACATGAAGAAATATATTCATTCCTTTGACAGTTGTGTTAAGCAAAACTATATAGTCATACAAGATGTCACCAAATATAATTCAGCTATAAAAGTAACTGCCACAGAGAATTTAGTCCTAGTAGGTGCATGTAACCCCCACTCTATGGTCTAGGTGAAACATTGAATTAGGGGACAGTAGTTTCCAAGTAGTCATGCAGGAGTATTAAAAGTGGTGCCAACAATTTAGTTGGGCAAGCGAAGTGAGACTCTCACTAACGAGTCTCAATTGAGATTATGGTAAATATATATTATATATATATATATATTATATATATATATACAAATATATATATATATTAAATATATATATATATATATATATAGTACTTACATACTACATGAGTCAGAGTATGATATGGCAAAATATTTAAAGAGCAGGCTAATTTATTATCAAGAGCCAGAGGTAGTTGAAATAAAAGTCTGTGAAAATAAAGCCTGAGAGTGAAAGTAACTCTAGGGGTGAAGTTGGGTAAAACTCTCTCTAGGGGCTCCACACAGTCCCAGCTGATATTTCAGCACCTGCTCTAATCTTGGCTGGATAGGCTCCACTAGAGGAAGGTAGCTGTAAGAAACCCAGGAAAACTGGTAAGCTTGGTTTGGTGGCTATAACTACTAGGGTAATGAGCTTGAGCAATACAGTCATGAGTTAACACTATGTGATAACCACAGGTCACAGACCTAAAATTAACATTGTGAAGATATCAATGAGTGGAACAAATAAATAAATATATATATATATATATATATATATATATACTAGTGATGTGCTTGAGCACAAATGGCGAGCAAGCCTAAAACTACACTATTGTTAGACGGTTGATTTGAACTTCTAACACTCAAGTTACTAAAAAAAGTCGAGTTTTTAAATTACATATATATGTATGTTAAAGGGGATTCAATGCCATAGTAACCACTCCTCGCAACTGTTTGAATTAAAAAAATAAAATAAAAGCAACAAAAAAAACAAGTCACTTTATTTAAACGTTTTCTTTGTACACTTAACTGAACATACTTACACAGGGCTTACTGTAGTGGTTAGTCTCATGGACAATAAATTTTGAAGTAAATACCACTCCATAGGGGCTTACAACTACGACAAATAACTACGAACTTATCACTGTGACTAACTCGAATAGAAATGGAACTCAAGTAAGTTTTTTAAGTTTTAACTACACCGGCAAAAGAATTCAAAGCGGTAAACAATTCAATTTCTAGGGTGATACGGGTAATGATCAATAACCAGATGATTCGGTTTAGTAAAGTTTGGGACAAGGTCAAACACCGAACTAATGCAAAATACGTGAGGGTTAAGTACAAAATGACATACGTACATCCAAACGTACATATTATAAACAAACTAATATCCCCGATTTTCAATTGCGTTACCCCTGAGAGTGTCTCGCTTGCTTCGCTCGCTCACTAAATATATATATATATATATATATATATAGATAGATAGATATGGCAAAGTTCAAAGAAGTCAATGAGTGTCCAACTCCCCCCACCCCCCCCACCCCCTCGCAGTTAGGTTTTCCAAAGTTAGCATAGTTCTTTTTTTTTTTTAGCATTGTGGTAAGTTAGCTTCACTATTGCGCTATTCGTCAGAGCTCTACACGTAACAGATTTGTTCTTACTTGAAAATCCTTTGTCCAATAGTCAAGTCACGGAGAGAGTACAACACAGGTCTTGTGCTGGTATATCCAGTGAACAATACATGTATAAAGTGTTGTGTGTTGCTAACGAATAGCAATAAACTAAACAATCAGTCAGATAAGCTTGCTCGCATATGTGGTGAAGCACATCACTAGTTTATATTATTTTGTGACTCTTTCCCATATTGCATTCTGTGCTATATTGCTATATAAAATATATAATGTTTCAACTACTTCACAATGGCCATCATCAGTGTGTAAATGATGGCTTATTAGCAAAACTAAAAATGCACTAAGAAGCTTGTTACAGGTGTTGGTATTTATTGCTGGCCCATTTATTTTAAATTCACCATTCATACTCTGATGATAGCCATTTAAAATGGTTAAAACATCATTCATTTTATGACTAGTGCAGAATGCAATTATTTTTAAGCTGCAGTTCCATATTATATACATGTCAAAATAATTATACTGTGAAATATATACATTCACCTGACACCTTTAGTTTGTATGCTCCATCCTTACTAGCCACGAGAACATCTCCAGTGGGAAGTACAGCTGCTGCCGCATCATATGACCACCATAAAAACAGCTGGTTCTCAGCAAAATCAACCCAGGACTGGCTCATAGTGCAGTAGCCTGATAAGATACCTCTGCCATTAGAACTAATTAAACATGAGGAATAGGAGAAAATAGTGGTGCAAAAACCATTAGAATAAAAGACCCTCCATATTGGGATGTCTATAGACTCTGTACAAGAAGAGATGAGTGAGGCTATGCTGCAGCTATAGATATGATGTCTATCTGCTAACACCACATCATTTTCGTGTAGTGTTGAAGACATGCTATAGCAGGGTTTAGGTAGTGGATTAGCAGAACACCATTCATCTTCCACAAGCAACTCCACTTCATCTAATACAATGCCACCTAAACTAATCCCACCAGCCACAACTATCACGTCAGAAGATGTGGAACTAATTGCTGATGCTTGGTATCGTTTAGTTTTCATACAAGGTAGTGATGGCTGCCATTCAAGACCTGCATCACTGCTGAATACCAAGTTAGTGGGTTCCTTGGTAGAGGGGTCACATCCTCCTATTGCTACTAACTTTGACTTGTAGGTCGTCAGTGACATTCCTTGATATGGCAATATATAATGATAAGTCAACGATGGAAGGTCAGCAGATAAGAAAATAAGTTCATCACACATCACATGATCTCTGGAGAGTATTGCTGGCTTGCCCTGATGTATATTGATATGAATTGGATTACCTATCCGACGAGTAGGCAAGACTTCCCAGTGCACTTTAGTGAGTGGATGCATTAAGTCCCCCTAAAGTCCACAAATATATGAATATAATGAATTAAACGTAAATAAGTAGCATACCATATGTATGTTCTAGTACAACATACATTAGAGTCAAACTTATCAATGTATATCTGGCTTATGAAAACTTCAATTATGTCTATTACACTTTAATTTATTGCATTGCCATCATTTAGTGCCATGGTAAATTGACATTGGACCAATGTAGTAATCAGGTAAAAGGCCAATTTGCAAGGACTAGTCATAAAGTCACGGGTGGCAGAACCGACCCTGCAGACTTGGCAATTGCTGGACCATTATTATTATTTAGTTCTTTATCTGTGTACCCTTTACCATTTTGTTAATAACTGTATCTAGCGGGTCACCCTTTTACTTAGTCAGCATATTGTCACCCGACCCCATCGTACTTTGTGTAGGTTCAACCAATTTATACTGGTAGCGCGCCAAAATTCAGTCTTCTGTAATCACTTCTCTTTGAAATACATATAAAATTGTACGCTTGGGGGACCATTTGCCTGGGAGAGCTCTGGTGGTAAGTGACACACTAGAGGACGCCAAGATTCGCTCGTCCCAATCGTTCTTGTTGCTGGCTGTACACCAAAGTAAGTGTCAGAAAGTTTTCAGTCCAGAACTGATGCATACACATCAATGGAAGCAAAACTGTAGATTGCCCATGAATACAATACTGCTGACCATGCATAAGTTATCCGCATGGACGATGGTTAGTCTTGACTTTGTGTGGCTGGGGTGAGTTATAGCAGTGACCTGTCTAGCCAAAGAAGTGGTAGCTTGATAGTGTGTCACTCAAGTTATATCCATGCAGTGTTGTTTTAGTGAAGTTTAGTCTTCATTATGTTCATATTTCTTTTACCACTATAGCTTGCTAGTTATAGATTTAACTATAATTGATTTTCCAATTTTGGTAATAACTTATTTAAAATTGAATTTTTGCTATTACTATTCATAGACTCTACCCAATTTAGTTAGTATATTATTAGTGTGGACTCTAAGAGAAGCCTATATATGCATATACCTCTATACTATATTTTACATGTGCACTCACCTTCATAATTGTATTGTGTGAGGAGTCCGCCATATTTCTAGACTCACTCTGTTGGTATCTATCAGAAAAATACAATCATAAATAATAACACAAGTATTATAGTAGTTATCCTCGCAGGCTACCATATGTGACAGTAACCTCACATAGCCAGACCCTTTACCAACCGCTACATGGAGAAGAAAAGGGTTTGGGAACATACTATAATACATTGACTTATTGGGCCACACTCCCAAAAATGTGTTCCAATTATCACATTCCAACAATTCGGTACACTGTGAAGTTTTATTACTTTAGGCCTACACCCGAATGTGGTGACGCCATTCAGCTACTGCAATTGTTGGAATTTTTGAGTACTTTTTTGAGTGGCAGACCCTTTATCAAACATGGTGATCAATTATCACAAATGAACCTCTTAAATTAAAATCTCTGAATGTGTCCATCATCCCTTCAGCTTAGTCTGGTGTGCCAGACCTTTTACCTAACCACTACTTGAAGAAAGGGTCTGGGGACAATCATGCACTTTGAAGGACTGTGGTAGTGGTTGTCTAAATACTTTTATGGCACCCACAGTTTACAGGACGTGCTGACTGGAGTACAACCACAGAGTATTGTGCGTAGGCATAGCAATCACCAACATTTGATAGTTCAGGAATGCAGGCTCTGTTATGTACACTTGTAATAAGGTGCCCACTCATTTCACCAAGGGCTGCCTAGGAGACCGCAAAAAATGTTAATTAAAACATCCCAAAATATTGGCTCTAAAACAGCCAAGGTGCATGATTGTCCCCAAACCCTTTCTCCATATATAGTGGTTAGGTAATGGGTCTGACCACGCCAGACTACCAGCTAGGTTAAGGAGAAGTTCTATTAGCAAGCATGGCAAGATAGGTATGTGTCTACTGCATTGGCTGTGGAGATGTAGTAGCAAGTTCTTAAAATACTTTGCGAGTCTGTTGTTTGGAGACAAGAATTTTTATCCTATTGAATTATGAATTCTTCTCTACCTGCCACTAAGTGTCTGATCGCCTCCACCAGCAACTCTTTCAACTTGTTATAGCCCAGTAGCCTGGAAGAAAAAGCTACAGGAACTTGAAAACGATGGCTATAATCCATCTGAGTCTCATCTTTGATTCACTGCTAATGGTAGAATTCAGGTATGAGGGAGGTGTGGCATTGACTACATCTACATTCCTCTGGCTAGAACCAATATAGTATGGTATGTCCCCAGACCTTCCCTTGCCTCCTCCATGTATTACATGTTCCAAAATCTAAAATATCAATTGGGATTATATACAGAAATATGTATGTCTGCATATCACCAAGATATACAGTAGCTTTATAGTTAAGTTGAGAGTTCGCTTAGCAGCGAGCTTAGCAGTATTGATTGGTCACGAGGCGCAAATGCATTTTTACACTCACATTCAAAACTAGCTGACTACCTCCACTTACCATTGACTTGTTGACTCCGCCGTTTAGAGCGCTGCTGCGTACAGTATATGATGGCTAGCCATGCGAATCGACATCACCAAACCAATTCACCAGTGCGAGTTACGCCCACAAAAGAGAATCACAAATCACGCCCCTCAGTTAGTCCCACAGGTTCAATTGTTGTTTTTTTGTTGCGATGCAAGTTTTGCGTAAAAATCTTCAGTCGCGGGCTGGCAACTCTTTCAATGCCCATAAGTTAGTTCTTGTTTTTCAGGTAGTATTCCCAGCTATCAATTATTCATACTTCCCATGTAGCAAAGGTTAATTCAATCTCTCCAGGCTTTATACACTCAGCAGGTTCAGAACATAGGGCTAGATGAGAACCTTCACCAGACTAACTACAATACTTGGACAGTCTTCATCCATAAGCGATGGCTGGTGTGATCAAATTCTCAGAGCCATCCCCAATGCATGTGATTCCAAAATCAAAGATAACTAGACCTGGTAAATGCAATTTTAAATAAAATGTAAAAAATAAAGTTTAAAAAAGACAATTTTTCAGTAAATTAATACCTTTGTTTAGTGTCACGATTATGCTCATAATATACTATCATTTAACATTCTTTACTTAAAACCAGGAGAGCTGAGTGGACAGACAATCAATATCAGGTGTGTAGAAGGAATGGCTATTTATCTACATCTCAAATGCTATAATACATTATCATAAACTCACACCTAACTAGCCCATTGCTTGTATAATCTCAAGTAACTCTAGTCATATCACTAATACAACGACTTAAGAGTCGAAACTGAAAAATACTGGTGTTGTATCTGTGTATCAATGAGCTAGATAGTTATATTTTGAAAAGTTTGAGATGACAGACAGCACTCGTGTTTCATTTCACTTAGCTAGCATGCTGTTGCTTGCTCTTCATATACTGCATGTAGCTGTAGTAGTAGTGAATGTAGTAGACCAGCAAATAGGCAGCATAGACCACGATATAGATACATACCCGGGCGTATTTTATAGATCCTCGTCCTATAACCGTGCCTGTATTGGCCATCAATGCTGCTGTTCATACCTTCAATTACTTGTACTATTTCCAGCCGCAAGCAGTATTGAGTGGCGATATCAAACGAGCTCATTCGACTCAGACGAGAAATGTGTTGCTGATAGAAATTCTTCAGTTCTTCCTGATGTCTGCCTATGGTATATATTCATGACTCTATCACGGGGAGTGTCCCTCGGTAGAAGATATTGATGAAGGTGATTCTCTTCGCCTGTTGCTGCTGAAGGATCATGAAGACAACATCCAGTAACTCGTAGAGTTTGGACACCCAGAACATAGCAAAGCCATGCAATAGCAATTCATTATGGCCTCTCTCAAATACACTACCTATCTGTAGTATAGCACACAGAGAGAGAGACAGAGAGAAAGAGAGAGAGAGAGAGAAAGAGAGAGACAGAGAGAAGACATACAGTATAAATGGCTGGTTCAGCATGTTTATAACACATCAAAATTCTATAGTATTGTACAGTCTCATTCCTATAAATGCAATATTCTGTCTATATTATTGATGTTATTAGTTTAGAGCATTAAATAAAGCATGAAATAGAAATGCATTGTATAGCTGGAGAAGAATCTCAAGTCAAAATTTTCCATAACTTAATTTCTATTTTTGTGTCATGTTTAATGCTCTCAACTATAAACATCATTCATAATTCCACATATTATGTGGCACTGAGCCGATTCATACATAAATTGTACACCAGATATTAAGCTATTACTAGCTAACTTGCAAGAGATCAGTTAGTATTTTCAAAAGCTCACTCAAATCAGTCATGAAAATCTAGAACCCTTATTTTATCACACTTCTTATTAAATTGTTAGCTATTTGTCATAATCGTCAGCACATTAAGATTTTACTTCATGTGGGCAATTCTCTTGAGCGTGGCATATGTATAATAAATACAGGCCTCCATAAAATCACTCAAAAGTGGCAGAGAAGCTGGGACGGCAGGGTGGAATAACCCACCTTCAATTTCAGGTATAATTATTCACATTCATAACTAACTTCAACTTTATTGGATTCTGGTTTTCAACGATATCATTTGGTAAAGGGTCTAATTTCATGATTGAGATTTTGGGCGTGGTGTCTTAAAACACGGAAGCATCCGCGCCCATAAACTAACTCGGAAGAGACGTGCGTGTACGTGCGGAATACTCAGTGCGCTTATATTCTGCGTGTTTATTCTTCTGTGTAAACAAGAACGCAAAAGGTAAGAAAAATGAAAATCTATGGTCTTTGCGAATATGGGAGGAAGGGTAGTCTTGAGACTGTTATAGCTAGTTGAAGAATTCGGTATTTAGATAGAATAGGTTTATTAGGAGACAACAGAAGTGCGGAAGATTTTCTGAACTACCACCCAAATTCGACCTTTCTATATGGCTCCCAATTTTATGGAACAGTTGGATATTTTCTTATTTGATAGGGACAGGCTTAGGATAGGGACGCTGATTCAACACACGTAGTAATGCACATCATAATTGAATAATTCCACTAAATGTTATTTGAGAGGACCTAGGTATGTACAGGAAATGGTAATTATAGGATTTTTAAAAAAAAGTAGATTAAACTATGGATGATATGATTTTAAAATACCTCTTGCTAAAATAGTTCCAGTAAAAATAATAGCAGTTTTTTTCTGTTTTAAAAACCAATGCTATATATGTATTCCACCCTAGATATCTTCAGCAATGATATCTTTAGGTACATGACCCTTGAAATAACTCACGATATTTCACGTTGTTATTTCATGCTATATATACAGTGCATGCTCGGTATTCTAGTAGTTATAGCAACCAGGCCAAACTAGCCACTTATCCTGGTTTTTAAGCTACCTTCCTCCTGTGTAGCTTACTAAACCTGGTTAGAGCAGCTGCTAAAATTTCAGCTGGGGGTATGGGGAGCCCCTACAACCACCATTACCCAGTGAGTTACCAGTCCTAGTACTAACTACAGTAGTGAAGATATCTAGTGTGGAATTAACCACTTATTACACTCATCAAAGTGATATGGGTGGATATTTCACTCTCAGGCTTTATTTTCATGAGCCAGAGGCAAAAATATAGCCTGAGAGTGAAATATCTAGCAATATCTGATCAGAGTGGTTTATTTCATGCTAGATATCTTCACTGTTGTTATAGTAACTCTGGTGTAAAGTTGAATGGTGTTATAATAATTTTATATTATGTATAATGTATATGCATAATTCAACAGAAAGGACTGAATAATTACCATAATTGAATGCAGCTGCTGTCTTCATCTCTAGCTAGAGAGCTTAATTGGCACAGCAATTCCAAATATTTAGCCTCCCTATTATAGTCAACTTACCATGAGAAATTTGCTCATAAGCATTATTATTAAAATGCTTAGTTCATTGGGTGTGCACCAGGGCAGATGCAAGAAAATCGTGAGTCCAGGTGAAGTCTGGACGGTTGGAAATTTGTTTTTAAGTCAAGCATTCTCTATTCTAACACTTGTGAAGTCTAACCACATGTTTCTTTGCAAGTGTGGAACATCATTTTACACTGGCAGCAAATTCTTTGAAATGTTTATTTTAGAAGCTAGACAAGAAGTTATTGCTTTCATATCATGATGTTTTGGATATTCTCTCTACCATGTTTTACAAACTGAAACTGTGATTTTGATTTTTTTTCCCCAATACTATACAATTTTGTAAACTTACTTCTCAATACTTCTCTGTAGCTACTTCTGCCATGAAAGGATAAATTATTATTACCTCAATCCATTGAGTATTTATGAGAGCAAGTTTATTGGTGGGATTTTAGTATTTAGTTATTTATATGTTAGTTTTCACTGCATTTATTTTCCAAGGAGGTGATCATGTTTATTTTATATTCTTATGTGATATATATAGATATAAACATCTAAGTAGAATGAGTGCTCTCCCTGGTGATAGTTCATCTGTCAAAATGGACCTGATTTGTAAGACGTAAGTATAGAGATTTTTGCATATTGTAGACTTAATACAATGGGTTCAAAGTTCTGGAAATACTGGTAAACATAAGAAGCCATATGTTAATTGTCAATGGTATGGTTTGCCATTAATGAGAGAGAGTTCCAAGGCTAAGCAAGAATTGTTAAAAATAGCGCAGGTGTTGAGCATACAGTGCCTCGGGACATTATTGTATGGTTTGCAACTATGGCTCCTTTTACTTCTATTTAACAATTCTGTTTTTAAAAAAATCAAACTTAAATATACTGAAAGACATCTACCAGACAATATTTTGGCAGCTATAGTAGAATGAATGTAAGCACCATTTTTTATTTGAAGGGCTTCAAGTAGAAATAAATGAAGTTTGTGACTGAAATTCAGGATGAAAAGTGCTCAAAAGGATATCTGGCTAATATAAACATATTTTTACACAAATAGTAAATCTATAATAAAAGAATAATATACATTCTAAAGCATAAAATAAAATAGTAAAAATATAAATAATATTTTATTATTAAAGTAAACGTTTCAGAGTATATAAAAATCAGAGTTATGGACACTCCCATATTCCGAAAGTTCAGTGACTATGAGGTCCTACTTTATTAAATTTTATTATTATGATTATTGGTGAGCGAGCGTAGCGAGTGAGACACTTACAGCAAGGCCGTCGGAACCGCTGAGGCTGGTGAGGTTTCGGCCTCACCACTTTTTTTGCCGAAGTGGGCGTGGTTTTGTTTGCGCGAGCGCTTATTATCACGTTGCTTTTTAGCTTAGGTAAAAATGACATCGATGTTGGAGTCCAAAGGTGAACTATGATTACTTAATTTTCCACACCATTGACTTTGTTTACCAAACTCAAATTAGTATTCTATTCAATTTATTCACACTTTCAATTTTATATAAACTTATGGAAGTCTACCTGTATACAATGTTTTTTCTTTTTTCCTGTGTACTTTACTTTCAATAAGCTTAATTAACCCTCAGCGCGCATGCGCCCAGAGGGTTACAGTAGTCCTAGTGTGTCAGTCGTTCTGTCACTCTGTCTGTCAACAGGCACTTCTGGAAGGTAGGAACCAGACAGGCTCTGAAAACGGCATCAAACAGCAGTATTTCACGAAGTAAGTTCCTTTAATATGCCAGAATTTTGATTTTGGACTTCATTTTCCAGAAAAAAGCGAGTCTTTCCAGAGCCGTGCAATCGTAGGCTTACAGCGGGAACCGCCCCTTAAAAAAACTTGCTTATCACGTGAGCCAGCTTGCAGGTTGCAAATCACTTTTAAATAGCTAACAATTACATGCATTTAGTGTGAGGTGTTGCGTTGCGTAGTTGTTGAGTGAGCAAGTAACTAACCTAAAAGTTGCTGGTTCAAATCCTAGTCAACAATATTTTTTTTTTTTCATCTTTTTTTTTTTCATCCTGTTTTTTTTTTCCTTTTGTCTTCTTGCCTTATTTTTCTTTATTTTCCTCTTTCTTCCTACTGTTTTTATTTCTTTCCTACCTTTTCCTTTCTTTTCCTCTTTCTTTTGTCCCTCTTCATTGTCGTTTTCTCTTTCCTGCCTCTCTTCATCCACTTCTCTTTCTTTTTTTTGTTTCTACACTTTTCCTTTGTTATTATTTTCTTCATCATACTAGCTAACTAGCGCTGAGGGTTTGCACTTCAGTGCTCTAGTTCAGTAAGTAATCTTGAAACCACCTATATTTCATCTGGCTACACTAATTGGAAGGATGCATGTGTTAAATTTCCAAGCCATGAGTCCAGTAGATACCATAAGGATGCAGTACTGAAGACCATTACTCTCCCAGCAACTACCAAGGATATAGGAGAAAGTCCGTCATCACAACTTGCTAAAGATAGATTGGAGCGTCGACAGTGTTTTTTGAAATTACTATCAAATGTCCGGTTCGAGGAGGTGGGGATGAAAGTAATTCCAATTACATGCAATTGTTATTTCAGGGTATTTCAATGGATAAAAAAGAAAACAGATAAGTATACATCTGGTTATATGCAAAATGAAATGATTAAAGTAATGGCACTTCAAGTCCTTCAAGAGGTTGCCAGTTCAATACATTCAGCATCTTTTGTTACCTTGATGGTTGATGAAACAACTGATGCTTCAAATCGTGAGCAAGTTGTATTGTGTATTCGTTGGGTTGATGCTAATCTTTGAAGTCCATGAAGACTTCATTGGCTTGTTCATGGTGGATGCATTATTGATGCTGATACGATTACTGCAGTAATTTATTTGATATTCTTAGGCGTTTAAATCTTTCTATTGCCAAAGTAAGAGGGCAGTGTTAGGATGGTGCTGCTACAATGTCAGGTAAAAATGCTGGAGTAGTTGCTAAAGTAATAAAAGAAGAGCCTAAAGCTTTGTACACACACTGCTATGGCCATTCACTCAGCCTTGCATGTGGAGATGCAATCAAACGTTCTAAAATTATGAAAGATTCACTTGATATAACTCAGGAAATCACAAAACTTATAAAGAAGTCCCCACGTAGAGATGAGAAACTGAAAAGTGAGTTGGCCCCTGATACACCTGGTGTTAGAGTTCTTCGTCCAACAAGATGGACAGTAAGGGAAGACTCCTTAAAGAGTATCTTAGACAATTTTGAAGTTCTTCAAGAATTGTGGGAAGAAGCTATTGACATAGTGAAAGACACTGAAATGAAGGCTCGTATAAATGGAGTTGCATCTCAAAAGAAGACTTTTGATTATTATTTTGGAATTTGTTTAGGGCATTTGATTCTTAAACACAGTGATAATTTGAGCAGAGCATTGCAAAATAGTGACATATCAGCCTCAGAAGGTCAGGAAGTGGCCTCCATGACTTTGAAAGTTCTTAAATCTATACGTTCTGATGACATGTTTAAGTTATTTTGGGAAAAGATTTGTAAAGAGGTGGAACATTTTAGTATTTCACCACCAGGTTTACCACGTCGTCGTAAAGCTCCTCGAAGATTCGAAGAAGGAGATGCAGAGAGTGTGTTTCCTGAAACACCAGAGGACTACTACTGACCGATCTACTTTGAAGCATTGGATCCCATCACTACTTCTATTACTGATCGATTTAATCGGCCTGGTTATAATGTTTTTCATAATGTTCAAAATCTTATTCTAAAAGCAGTTCAAGGACTGGATTGTGAAGCTGAGTTAAAGTGTGTGGCTAATTTCTATATGACTGATTTTAATTATGAATTATTAAGGACTCAGCTGGAGATACTGAGAACTAATTTCACTCCAAATCAAACCTCTGTTAAAATCACTGATGTTACTGAATTCTTCAAAGCAATGACTCCAGTTCAGCGAGAACTTCTATCTGAAGTGTGTCAATTGTTTCAACTCCTACTTACCAGCAACTAATGCTGTCAGTGAAAGGTCCTTTAGTGCTTTACGAAGAGTGAAAACGTATTTGCGTTCGACAATGGCTCAAGACAGGCTGAATCACATCATGACTTTGCATATTCATCGAGGTCTTACTGATGATCTAAGCTTGATTGAAAGTGCTAACCGATTTATTCATGGAAGTGAACATAGAGAACAGATTTTTGGGAAATTTGTGGCAACTGATATTAAAAAATGTGATTGAAACTTTTTATTTGTAAACATAAATTAAATTTTCTTGAACAATGTTTGAAACTTTTTAAAAAAATATAAATTAAATTTTCTTGGCTAATAATTGGCCGTGATTATTTGTAAATATCAATTAAATTTTCTTGACTAATATTGGCCTCACCACTTTGTATTTGCTTCCGACCCCCCTGTACAGGGGTAACACAATTGAAAATCGGGGATGTTTGTTTATGTTTGGATGTATGTAAGTAATTTTTTTACTTTGAACCTGGCGTTTTTGTTTTAGTTCGGTGGTCGACCCTGTCCCGATTTTCACTAAACAGAATCCTCTGGTTTATCGATCATTACCCATATCACCCTAGAATTTGAATTGTTAACTGTATTGAATTATTTGCAGGTACAGTTAAAACTTTAAAAACTTACTGGAGTTTCATATCTATTCAAATTAGTGGCGGTGGTAAGTTAATGCGCTCTTTGTCATAGTTATAAGCGCTACCAACTTGAAAACTCTTTGGCCTTACACTAACCATGAAGGTAGCTATGTCTTGTGTAGGTATGTCCAGTTGTGTGAAAGTATTGTGCGTTAGAGCTACTACTTTACTAAAGAATATTACAAAGAAAATGTGATTTGTTTTGTTTTTGTTGTTATTTTTATTCTAACGGTTGTGGCGAGTGGTTACTATGGCATTGAAACCCCTTTATGTTATAATACGCTTGTGTGTCACTAACGACGACGACCGACGACGACAGATGGTGTGTGTATTCATGAATAATTCATGAGCTTTGTACAGTTTGGTAAAGCATCATAATCTAATGGTAGGTAAATATCGTCCTCTAATGGTAGGTATAATGACGTTATCACATTCAGTAGAAAGTAAAGAGCGGGTGCAATAGACGATGGAAGGCGGCGTAGGTTTCAAAAAGGAAGGCGGAAGTACAGAAGAGAAGGTAAAAGGCGATATCGTAACTAAAAAGAGGGTGAATCGGCAATGTAAGGCGGTGTAGGTTTATAATGGAAGGGAATTGAAGGCAAAAAAAAGCGATGAATCAACAAGTAAAGTTATTATTATTTTTGTTGTTATTATTATTTTGTAAGCGGATTAATTTTAATATACCTCATCAACACATTGCCAAATTGCTGGCAATAGTCACATGGTTATTTTCCGAGTCTCCCCAATTTAACAAAACAAAGTACCTTGAAACAGTGTTGAGTGCAAGCTGCAACTCATATTTTTCTAATAGCTGTCATACGATGATAGTTAATGCATTTCCATTAGCACTGATTTATCTTCTCTTGCATCATTCAATCGTTCTATTTGGAATTACATTTGATACACTAACATATAATATAACATATGATTTCTGTGAGCACATTATATGTCCTATTGCTGCTATTTCCAATATAGCAGTAATGCTGGGGTTCAACTCTTCAACATAGTGGTTTTCATTTGGTTGGCTAAATTTCTTTCTACTCTGAAGAACATCGTAGAAAAAAATTCTTGTACCTACCAAGAATTCTCAAGACAGCCACCAGATAATATTTCCACTTTCTTTTATTTGAAATTCTCAGAGTAAGTGAATAATTATTCTTGTTTTAGACCTCATAAATGGAAGAATACATTTTCTTGTAATGTTTTGTTTATTGTCAAATATGCTAATTAAATATTTTACATACATAATGAGTGTGGCATAATCTTTACTGTCATTAACATTGTGGTTTAGTATCATTTCCTGTGTGTCTTCTTATTATAATGTTATCACTTGTATTCATAGTCTTTGTCTCTGTTCTAATGGTCACTGTCACAGTTACAGTTGATATTGAGTCTATAACTTATACTAAAGTCGTAACTAGCTAGTAGTTATAAGTGAAGCTAAACACAAGCATTACAATGAGAACATGTAAGAACTCAAAATATGTATTCTAAGGTGATTTTTGGTTTAAATAATAATATTTTTATAATTCTAGCCATAGAGATATGCCAATAATAAAATAGTTTCATTTACATATTTAAAAGAAATTGTTAACTGGATTTATAAAAATGAACTCCATCATCTTCGGTTAATAGTATCTCACTCCTTATCAACAGCAAGTGAAATACCTATATATAATGTCACTTTCTATTTTCAGATTTTTTCAGTCTAACTTATACATGACAGTTTCATTTTACTTTGACCTCCTCATCTATGCACTCGGCTTAAACAAGATATTCATATCACGTAAATGTAGCAAGTGTTGCAGAGTATCCTCCTATCAGAAGCAAATGAATTATCTAATACGAAGAAAAACTAACTGGGAAATGAGACGAAGTATTGTTCTAGCTCCAGAAATGGGTCCCACACAGGATTGTGGTGCTCTTCTGTTAGGAGTAGTATTAGTGTGGATTCTTTGTAAAAGAAAAGGGAAGCAGCCGTATTTACAGTTTCAGTGGAGAGGTTATCGTAATGGCACGTTGGCATTAGCAAGGTATGTAGTTGATATACTAGAATTATTTTGTTATGATTTGTATATAAATTAGTGCTAGAAGGTCATTGGAAATCGGAAAGCTAATAATAAAACTTGGCTTTAAGTATGCCATACTTACTTTACTGAACAAGATATGTGTGCACGATTTGAGGAAAATTAAAAAATTAATACTTTCCAAACTACTTCTACTGGCTGGTGATGTGGAGATGAATCCAGGACCATATGATACAGGTATATAAATTATTCTTTTATAAAAAACATTAATACAAAATTTTAATTCAAAAGTTTATTTTTTCAGTAAGATTTGTAAGACATGGTATTACACATGGTACCTTTCCTATCTACACATGGTCGTTATGACTCTAAGGCTACTTCCAATCCTTCTATTGCATATGTTTTAAAGCAGATAATTATATTGCTCATTAATGGTCAGTAGTCCAGACAAATTGAAAATGTGCATTTGCATCAGTTATTAAAGTTTAATTTAGATTTCTACTGATTAACAGTAGTGTTGTTGTCTTTTTAATTTGTCGGTATCGTTAAATTTGATATTCATTCAACATTATAGTTGTACTGGCAAGTTTGGTAAAGGATCTAGCTTCAGTGAAGTCCAAGTATATGGAGTTTGGTGTTCAACTTGGAATTCCTATGGGCACCATTGAAGGTTTTAAAGTGGACTACAACAATGACTCTGGGAAAATATTTCATCAGATAATTCACCACTTGTTGACTAACACTCCTAAAAGTTTGTGGTTTGATAAAGTGTGTTCAGCACTAGAAGGAGTAGACAATAAAGTTTTAGCAAATACTATCAAATCAACTTATATGAAGACTTCACTAACAGGTAAATATAATTTATTAATTATTCAGCTATTCTAAAAAGTTATACTTTTTAGTAGACTGATAGCTACAGTGCTGGCAGTAGCGCTTGTTGTTAAATCTTCAAACGTATTATGAATGTTAAAAAAGTATTGAAATAGAAAAAAATATAATCTTTGGTGTTGTTAAATTGTGTTTTTGTTTTCTTTATTGTTTTTTATTATAGAAAAAATCAAAGAAAACAAAAGGTGGTTGTGGCTAGCTTGTGTATTTTCGAAATTCTAGCATGGTTGTTGTGAAACATGGGGCGAGTGAGTTCTTGAAATCACTGATCACTCGTAGCTCACACAATACTTGATCAAGTAGGAAGAAATGAAAAACTTTGACAAAAGTTTTACGTGTACACATAACTTATTGTTTTAGACTAGCTAAATATAATTGTTATTTTTATGTATTTTTAATTGAGACCGAATAAGAATACTACTAATATAATATTCATACTACTACTCCACCTTACAATCAAGTTTTACAAGAAAGCATTTTTGCTGCTATTAATTACTTTTTATTAAGTTTTCTTCAATAGCTATGTCAAACTTTAGTGACTTTATGGAAAATTTGGACAAAAAATTATAATTCTGAGTTAAAATTAAGTGTACTACTACCAGTGCCTGGAATGATTAAATGAGAAGGTCACATATTAAAGGCCATAGCTGGGGACATATTACGCGAAAAATGGAAAATGGTGTCTGACAGTTTTTGTCACCAACTTCCCGGAGACATTTTAGTATGCCTTACAGCAACTTAGCACACAAAAGCTGGGAAACAATATCACATTATGTTGTGAGGATCTTAAAATTAGAGAAAGAACAAAAGTTCTGTTTGCCATTGACGCAGCTAAATTCAACTGCAAAAATATATAGAGCATGCTATCAGAGTTCTGCAAGATACTATCCTGAGTGTTCATCTTAATCAAGAAATACTTTGGTACATATACACGGCATTGATAGGAGATGGACTTGAGTAATCTATGATATTATTCGCAAAAATGATTACATAGAGCTGTTGTTTTTTTAGTTAGGGCACTCGTGAAATGTTATAAACTGTTAAGCAGCCACTGGAAAAAGACTGGCATCTTGGCTTCAGCATTCACCTCAGAAGTTCACAAAATACTTGCAGGTGTGCAATGTTGTTTCTTCATCCATTGTTAGTCTTTCGTTGTTGAATAAGATTTAAAACAGTTTTTTTTTTAATTTAGTGTCCATTTCAACTGTAATAATAAAGTAAGCTTATATTGTACTGAAAAATAAATGAAATGCACACCATAACTTGTCTCTCTGCAGTTTCGCACTATGGCTACACTTAGTAATGCACCCTTAGTTTTATATAGACTAGGAAATGCTACTGTAAATATAGCATACTAATAACCATGATATTCTTATGTATGTTGTAGTACCTGATACTACAAGAATTTCCCACACTACAATATCCATTGATGCAACCCCAAACTCGAAAGAAAGAGATGAAAAATCTGTACCAAACTCTATGTATTCTTCAAAGGATGAAGAAAGTTTTTATTACAGCGAAGGTCAGTTTAGAGACTGTAGTGATTGAAGTAGTGATAATTAGAAGAATAGTGAGCTCTATTAGTTGTGATTGAAGCATGGTTTTCTTACTGGAAATCGATGAATTTAGAACACACTTAGAAATATACGAAATATTTATTAAATTAGTCACTAAGATCAGCAGGTGCCACTGTTATTGGGCTTAATTTGAATACTTAGGTATTGGAAGTACTCCAGCCTCAACAAATTAGCTTGCTCAATGCACTCAATGATTTAAAATGTTAATTCACTATTACACTAGTCTATGAGACTTGTGTGTAGATTAGTTGTGAGCATATATGTGACGGTCACCGGAAAACCGGGCAAAACACGGCATGCATAAATGACATCGATCGATTTCTTAAAATGTTTTAAATATACCTGAGGAAGGAAGAGTTTGGTCTAATATATTGGGAACTACTTAAGCTATGGCGATATAACTTGGAGAGCTCAATATCTGGACAACTACCACTCTGTAAGTGCAACAACAAAAAAACAATTTGATGGTGGTCACGTTGTGCCTGGTTTTCCTGTGGATGATCACATATACACAATCTATTGAGGTAATTTAAGACCTAATGAAACATTGTTGCATGGAAATTATGGAGATGATTAACGATAAACAGAAAAATGTACTTCCTCCTTCGTGCACCAAATGAACTTGATTTAGACTCTACATATTTATGGCATAAAACTTACTTTAGTATTTTGTCCTTTAGCTTATTGGGTACCTGTATACTCTAACTTGCATATGTTGTGTGCTTAAGTTGTCATCTCTATTATCTGTGCTTCCTTTATTAATTTCATTCACTTAGTTAAAGTTAATCATACAACAGTACTTAGATTTATGTAACCTAACTCGGGAGACTCGCTCGCCATTTTGTGCTAAAGCACACCACTAGTTTATATATATATATATTTATGTGTATGTTGTGTGAACATGTGTATTTCATTTTTGTACTCTGACTCTTGCATTTTTGTGTTCTCTTATTGGTTCACCTCGTCCCATTCCCCACCAAACCAAATCCTTTGGTATAGCAATACTTACCTATATTAATGTTTACCCCTTGCAATTATGTTTTCTCTGAATATTGTAGGATGCAGTTAGGTCTTACAAACTTACCGGAGTTAATTTTCTGTTATTAATGGCGGGAATGCCCTGCTCAACAGTAATGTTCTGACTTAAAAATCAATCAAGTTACAAAAATATTACAATGAAAGTATTGTGTTAATAAATCCGGTAAACAAGTGTGTGTCTGTGTGTGTGTGTGTGTGTGTGTGTGTGTAGTATGTGTGTGTTGAATTGTTGCATCTTAAATTGGCTAAAGAATATCAAAAATTGAAAGGGAAACTGCAGTGGTTTTTAATTTTTGTTTTTGTTTTATCTTGTTGAAAGTGTTGATTATGGTTCCAAAAGTCACACAGAATTTGAAATTCTTCTTGTCGTTAGTTTCTCCAATATTTAGACTTAATGCATTCCCTATTTATTAGCTTCCTGCTTCCTGAAATCTTATTTCCTCAACTGGGTGTGGTTTGTGTGATATCATATTATATTGAGAACAGCTACACTTAAACCATACAGTTTTAAGTAGTTTATGATCTTATATATATCCAGCACTACCATAGCGAGTCGATCACAGTGAAGCCTGTCACTCAGATACCTCTTGGGTCTTTAGCCTACTGAGTAATAAAAAAAAACTTAGACACCCATGCAAAATAAGGCAGATAAATGTTTTGTTAACTGTTCACTTTCAGGTAGTTTATCTACACAGTAGCTATTACACACAACACTTTCAGTTCCATATTTGTGCACTGGATATACCAGCATAACACTGATTTTGTAATTTCTGCATGACTTTACTATTTGGCAATGGATTTTCAAGTAAGAACAATAATTTTGTGTAGGGCATATAGCTATTACAAACAACGCAACTTACTACAAGGCCTAACTGCATCTTGCAGCATTCAGATCAATCAAAAACAGCCTAATTCTAATGAGTACACAATTAAAGTGGATAATACAGGTAAAAATAAAATTCTGTTTTTTGAATGAGATGGGGGTTGACCACCAACACAAAAAGGTGAGAGTTAAAGTATCCTATTTTCAATTGTGCTACTCTAATTGCAACAAAAGTTACATGAGCTACTAAGGTTTGCTTGTTTTTTCTTCAAAATTCATTTTAAAAAGGCATTAATTTATGTTTTATGATTCAAATATTTTATAGTAGGATCTAAAAGGGTACAACTTCATTCAATATTGAATTTTCTTTTTTAACTTATAATATGATTTGTGTTTTGTTTTTCTTTTACCTCTGGGCAAAGTTTGAATGCTGGATTCAGTCAGTAGGTGCTCCAACTAGCTTCTTATTATGCATGACTCAGAAATTGATTCTGACAGGAAGTAAATATTTTGAGACTAGTTTATTCAGGAATATTAATAAATATATCAGAAATTGAGTAAATAGTGAGTGTAGTATCAACAAGTAAGCATTTTAGTCTAAAATGATCAAATAAATTTTGTCGGGAGTTGTGCCTTTTCTCAGGGTCTGTCACATTTATTAATTTGACATAAGAATTAATCAAGTTCTTCCATTGACCTAAACTCATTGTATATAAATTATGGAGACATTTGTAGCTTTCCTTTAATGTCACACTATTATAACTAAATTCATTACATTTATTTTGATTTATAAGCACTGTTTGGACGATATTCAATAAAATTTAATTGTATATTCTGTTATTATTATTAGAGAATTACACTTTATTTTTTCGAGCTCTTCGTCCAGAGGATGCTATTCAGAAATCTGAGCTACAACAAGACACGATAAAGATAATAGATGAATTCAGTCAAATTCGTGATGGCTTGTACAAGCATATTAAATTCAATTCCGAGGCTATTGATGAGCTACGATGGACTCTACAAGATTGGATACACTGCGGAACAATTGACAAAAATGATCGTTTTCAAAATATCACCAAAGATGCATTGGAAGATTTTAATTTCAGTAGATTATGGCGCATATTCTCCAGCTACTGTTCTTTCTTTAATTTCAGGCTTCTTGAACGTGTTATATCTAATACTGATTATAAACATGGCACGTTAACGATAGATAAATACAAAACAAAGTTTGCTGATTATATCAAGAGAAGAGTAACTCAGTGTCCATCAAACATCGGGATGAAAGGGAAAGATCACATTGAATTGTTTGTTAAACTAGACAAGCCTTATGCCAATTGTAGAATGGAGCATCTCAAAAAACTGGGTGAAGATATTTGCAAGATATTGAAATCAGAACCAGAGAAGCTACAATTAGAAGGAGTTCAGAATGGCTGTATTTGTGTTACTTTTCACTTACACAAGTCAGAAGTACCAGATGGTTTCTCTTTAACAAGACAGCAAATTCAGCAACTTATTAGTCTTCGATATGATACTGCTAAAATACTGAAGTTAGTTTGTGGAAGAGAACATTATCCCATTAATGCTCCACATGTCAGTAAGTCCGATTTTACTCTATAACACTATACATTCTAGACTAGTATTTCATGATAATATCATTTGTATACAGAGAATGATTCAAATAATTTATCTAAAGAAAAAGTACCAAGTCAGGTAAGATTGCATTTGAAGTTGTAACTATTTTAAAACTTTTACGGGATTTGTTTATTGTTTCTGTAGAAAAAGCTTTTAACATTTGTGCATGAATTTCAAGATATGTGCCATGAACATTCAATACTACTTAAATGTCATTCGACAATGCACATGGCAGCATCCAATGGAAATCTGGGAGCTTTAAAGATTTTAATAAAAACATCAGATTACTCTGTCACTCAAATCGATGAAGATGGGAATGCAGCAATACACTGTGCTGCACTGAATGGACATTTAACTATAGTCAAATATCTCATAGAAGAATATCAGGTGGATCACACAACACTGAATGCTAATAAATGCTCACCTCTTCATCTGGCTGCTGCAAGAGGGAATCTAGACCTGATTGAACATCTTGTGAAAGAGAAAGATCTTGATCCATTATCTCCAGATATTTATGGGTGGACTCCAGTACATTGTGCCACTGCAGCAGGTCATTTGGAAGTAGTTCAGATGTTATCAGAAAGTCCAGATACTAGACAACACTTGATGGAAAATACACTTAGTTATAAAAGCATTGAATACAACATTTCACACATTGCCATTAAAGAAGGACACTTAAATATAACTAAACACTTTATGTCTGTCAATGCAACCATTGATGATTCTTTGTCTTTGCTGCTATCAGTTTATCACTTCAGTATAATGAAATATCTGTTAGAAACCTTCAAATACACTCAATTGATGAGTAAACAGTGTGCTCTATTTACTGCAGCTGCTGCAGGCAAAGTAGACTCAGTCGAGTATTTAATTGATACTCACAATTGTGATACTTCATTAAGAAATGCTCGTGGTAATACTCCACTTCATGTGGCAGCATTTTATGGACAACTGGATGTAGTACAGTTCCTTATTGAGGAGGTAGGCAGTGACCCTAATATTGTGGACAATTCTGGAAAGAGTTCTCTTCATGCAGCCAGTGGAATGGGACATACAGCAGTAGTCAAGTATCTAGTAGAGTCACATTATTGTAGTCCCTATGAGAAAACTCTGAATCATGACTTACCAATACATAATGCAGCCTTATGTGGACAACTCCAAGTTTTGAAATATTTTATTGAGGACATGCATATTGATCCAACTGTAAAAGGAGGGAATGAATGGACAATTCTACATTACGCTTGTTATAGTGGCACAGTTGAAGTAGTGCAGTATATTATTGACAATCAGTATGTGGATCCTATGGTTAGGAGTAAAAGAGATGCACTACCCATACATGTAGTAGTCTGCAAAGGTAGACTATCAGTCTTAAAATATTTCTTTGAAGACTTAAAGTTTGATCCAAATACTAAATGGAGGAATGATTTGAGTCTTTTACACTATGCCAGTCAATATGGACAGTTGCACATTATCAAGTATCTTATTGAAAACCAGAACATCAATCCTATGACAAGAAATTCACATGATAATACTGCATTACAAATAGCATCATTTTATGGACAGCTACCAACTATTGAATATTTTATAGAGACTTTACATCAGGATCCATTAATTAGAGGAAGGATGGGAGGGACACTTCTACACTTTGCCAGTGAAGATGGTCACTTAGATGTAGTCAAGTACTTAGTAGAAATTCATCATTTAGATCCACTAACTCCAGACTCAGACAATGACACATGTCTTCATATTGCAGCAATGAATGGAAAGTTGAATATACTAAAATATTTTATTGAAGATCAACAATACAGTCCAAATGTATCAGGATACAATGGCTACACTATTCTACATGCAGCATGTGGATGTGGACATATAGAAATTGTCAATTATTTGGCAAACCATCCCGTTGTGGATGTCATAGCTTCTAATAAATACAACAATACACCAATTCATGTAGCAGTAAAAAGTAATCAGTACCACGTAGTGAAATACTTCATAGAGGAATTAAATATTGATCCTAATATCACTGGTGATTATGAGAATACTCTGTTGCACTCTGCTAGTGATAAGGGTTTGCTAGGTATAGTCAAATATTTAATAGAGACTTGCCATTGCAATCCAATGGCTACTAATTTATATAACAATACTCCTCTTCACCTAGCTGCTATGAGTGGAAAACTTGAAGTTGTTAAATACTTCATAGAAAGCTTTAATATTCTTCCAAATGTTAGAGGTCAGAATGGTGAGACACTCCTTCACATGGCCAGTGCTGGTGGTCACCTTGATGTAATTCAATACTTAATAGAGTTCCAACATTGCAATTCAATGATCACTGACAACTTGAATCAAATGCCGCTGGATTTAGCAGAGCAGTATGACCACTCCCATGTTGTCAGTTACTTGCTAGAGAATTTGGAGTACTTTATGACTATGGAGAAGTCACTATCAGATACTCAGTCATCTAGTGGCACTTTAAAGGACACATTTCCCAATACTGAAATTGAAGCTACTAGAGATACTTCTTCCTCACAGCTTCCAAAAGCTCAACCACAGCGTAAAGAACATGATGCTAGTGATATTTTGTATAGTGTTTCTACATCGATAGAGTGCACAAATAATATTAATCCTTATTATGAGAAGACTAGCAGTATAGATGAATACATAGAAGACAAGCCAGATAGTGTTAGAACACCTTAAACGTTGATTATCTCTTTTATAATTTTTGCTGTAGCTGATATGATGTTTTGGTCTTGTCTATTTTTCAATTTAATGCAAATTAGTTTGGGCCAGTTTCTCAATAGGGGTTGTTTAAAATTCCATACAGATATTGCTTTTGCCTGCAAAGTTTGCATGTGTGACAACTGACTGTTATCATACCCAATAAAATTAACTATATTCATTGCATGTGTATTTGCCATAGGTTTTCACAACTTCGTTTTTTAACAGATTGTATTATTAACCACTTCGTAAACGTACCTGCTACATAAATAACACCATGCTAGGTGTTTGCCAGGAGGCGCTGTCTAGACACCCCACTTTGAGCCCTTATAACTCCTACACTAAAGCATACTTTACTAAGTGAGTTTATGTAATACGCTTATATCCATTAGCTAGTTCTTCCTTTCAAATATCATTTAGTTGTGACTAACTATGGAGACAATACTATGCTTTAAACTGGGGTGTCCAGGCAGCGCCTCCTATTTAAAACCAAAACTAAGTTATCCAAACACCCCATTTTTAACAGTGCACATTATAGCAACCTCAGGCTCAGCAGCACCAAAGGTACGAACACTCTACCATAGACTGGCTATCTGCCATAGACTGGCTATCTACCATAGACTGGCTATCTATCATAGACTGACTAATTATCTCTAACCAAAAGAATACTTTATTGTTTATTCTAATAGGGTGTCAGTATACAGTACTTCGCAATTAAAACGGTACTAGTAGCTAAATCGCTGTCTTCATAAGAGCGATGTGCCAGTATGAGATGCAAGGTAGCTAACAGTATTACATGGAAGCAACTAATTGCGTGAGATGCAAATCTAAAGCATTTGATGCAAGCTAGCCCCATTAGATGCAAGCTAGCCCCATTAGATGCAAGCTAGCCCAATTAGATGCAAGCTAGTACCATTAGATGCAAGCTAGCACCGCATTAGATGCAAGCTAGCACCATTAGATGCAAGCTAGCACCATTAGATGCAAGCTAGCACCACCATTAGATGCAACCTAGCACCATTAGATGCAAGCTAGCAGCATTAGATGCAAGCCTGCAGCATTAGATGCAAGCTAGCCCCATTAGATGCAAGCTAGCACCATTAGATGCAAGCTAGCACCAGTAGATGTAAGCTAGTCCCATTAGATGCAAACCTGCAGCATTAGATGCAAGCAGCATTAGATGCAAGCCTGCAGCATTAGATGCAAGCATAGTCCCATTAGATGCAAACCTGCAGCATTAGATGCAAGCTAGCACCATTAGATGCAAGCCTGCAGCATTAGATGCAAGCAGCATTAGATGCAAGCCTGCAGCATTAGATGCAAGCAGCATTAGATGCAAGCCTGCAGCATTAGATGCAAGCTAGTCCCATTAGATGCAAACCTGCAGCATTAGATGCAAGCAGCATTAGATGCAAGCCTGCAGCATTAGAAAACCTGCAGCATTAGATGCAAGCCTGCAGCATTAGATGCAAGCTAGTCCCATTAGATGCAAACCTGCAGCATTAGATGCAAGCTAGCACCATTAGATGCAAGCCTGGAGCATTAGATGCAAACTAGCACCATTAGATGCAAACTAGCACCATTAGATGCAAACTAGCACCATTAGATGCAAACTAGCACCATTAGATGCAAGGCTGTCTCACGCTGTATAACGCGATCCGGTTAGAGCAGAGTGTTCCCAGAAAAACCAACCACTTCATATGCTAGTCATCCTGTGATCCAGGTCACTTCCAGGAACAACTACAACAGCATATCTTTACCAGCAGCAACAACTCTTGGCATTGGTTTTGAGAAGAACCAGCAACAACAACACCTGTCAATTAATTCTGAGAAGAACTATCTCCCATTTTTCCACAACACAGCCAGGAACGCTGGCCATAATATTTGTATGAGCGTGTTGGAAATTTCATAATCTATCTATATCCGTAATTTGGTAGCTCTGCTGCAAGTTATGAGAGCGCTGCAACAAGAAATAGAGTGAGCGGTAGGACAAACCAATAGCGGTTATGCAGGAAGTGACATAGAAGTGAGGTTTACTTAGCAACAGTTGCTACGTCGCCATTTTGAGTGGCAAAACGTAGAGTGGCGCGCGGCGTATTAGGCTAAATTATGTCTTCACTTGGCTTTTCTGCTTATTATTTCTCATTGGACGAAGCTTAAATGCGGTACAGGGAAGTTATCTAAGCTGGAAGCCTGAAGACCCTTACCTCAGCTAAAAGGAAGAATTTATTGAAGATCCTTGGGATAAATATGGCCTGAAGTATCCAGATATATTTTGGTACCTCATTGAATAGGCTAGTAAGTGTACTGGTGAAACGTTGAAAGCTTATAAAAGTCTTGATTCCTACATCTATTTTATTAATGGTTAGGTAGTTAACATTAAGGGTGTAGCAGTATCAGGTTCTGATTCCCACTTAGTAATTGGTTCAGTGCGTCACTCACAAAGGCTTACAGTACCCCTAGCAACTCTTTTGTTCAATGAACTATTTGGATGAACCCTTCATAACAATCGAGACGGAGCTTCTACCTGACCTTGTTGGTAAATGGTTCACCAAGAAGTTATGGTTATTTCAGCACATCTGTCTTCTAGCTTTTCTTCTCTGATAATATTGTGACCATGGAAGGTCCCGTTAGATTATGGTGCTACTGCAGGAAAGCAGAGTCTGGAAAGATGATCTGCTGTGATAATAGTAACTGCCCAAATGAATGGTTTCATACGACTGAATTAAGTGCCTGAAGATGAAATGGATTCCCAAAGGAATGTGGCTATGTCCATCCCGTCATCGCATGGGGAAAAAGTTGAAGTCTAAGTAAACTCCGTTGTTGTACTGTTCATTAGCTATGTTTTTTGGAATAATTTTTCCCCCAACCAAATATTATAAATTCACATTTAATTATTTAACATTGTAACAACAAAAAAATTGGGAATGGTTTTAATTAAGGTGAAACAACTGATGGACATAAATTACCTAGTGCACAACTTATAATGACTAGCTATTTTATCTTTTGGACTAGTATACATTCTTTTTCACTGGTCATAATAAAGTTAATTGGTGTTGTTGATTCAAATATACTGTACTATTGACAAAGTAGGCCTATGACTCGTTCAACATGAATTAAACTCTTGACAGTTGACGAGAAAAATCTACTTCACTTTTTGTCAGCTGTCGTTTTCCACCAGTAAATGGTGGAAGCTTGACACAGTTTAGACCAGCACTTTTATGAATATTAAAACCTCTATCTGCTAAAACAAGTTCACCTGGAAATCTTCATATCTTCTTTATCTACTCCATTATTTTTATCTTCTTTATCTGCTTCATTATCCCTGTGTGTGGTTCACAGTAACCTCACCATTTCCATTATCACAGAGCTGTACCTGGCTTTTGGCAGCTTATAATCTTGCTGTGTCTTCTCTTCTTCTTTTATTCACTTCAGCACTCCTTTTAAACCCATGCCATCGATAGCTTTCCGTTTTAGAGGGCTTGTAATGTGTGCAAACACTTACAATACGACAAGAGACAAGGGATAGTTACATTAACATCCTGATACAAAATGATCGCTACATAGCCAAGTGTACTCATTAGGTATCAGGTCTTTCCAGCCTACAACCGCTATCCATCGTAATCGTCCCTGTATCCTCAGAAGAAAAAAAATGTAACACCAGAGCCTTTTTTCGCACAATCAACGGCACAAAAGCTCTTCACTATTCCACTCAAATGGCCGCGTGTAGGGCGTGTACATTTATTACGCCACTTCCTGCATAACCTCTATACATTTTCTATGGGTACAGGCAGGTCAGTGATACCACAAATGGGCGTGGCAGGATATACGTGATGTCATCGTGCAAGTCCTCTTCTGGTAAACACAAGCGGTCACGTCTATCTACGAGAAACGTTTAGAGTGGTGCCCTGCAACTTGGTGCGGCGGTAATCACTAACTAAGGTAAGGGGGTGTAAAGCGCTAACAAGAGGACTAGGGTGGGGTTAAGGGTCTGCGAGAACAGCTTAGAGCAAAGAATCGTTACTTTTCTGAATTAGCTAAATAGGTTCACTGGAGTAGAAGGAGCAGGGGGCGGACACAGAGTTTTGACTATTGCACCAATTGTATTGGTTAATAGATCAAGAGTAGGAGTAGTTTTTACACACAGGACCTGTACTTTTCTTACCAATACTTGCAAATTTATGCATTTACTTATCAATTCAATTCTGGATTTAGAATTATATTTTTTGTGTACTGTATTTTCTGTATAATCTAGATTAGAACTCTCACTACTCATGCATGACTGGTTTTATTACAGAGGTGTATGAGGGTCACAAATATTGGGGGGCTGGTGTGGGTTCTAATGACAATAGCATGGGACGCTTAGCCACAGTGAGGGAGAGGGTGCGGGAACATATTTTGTTTTGCATTTTTGGGTGGCTAGAAATGCTTCATATATGCTTAAAGTGTTTGTTTTAGCTCTCCTCTCTTTCTGTATCTAGCCTAGTAAAAGTATGGTTTATACAATAATGATATAGCGCAATACACAATCTTCATGAAAATACGCCAAATAACTCTCTGCGTTCAGTGTTTACTGCAATGAACTCTTGAGCTATGGCAACCATATCACAGGAGTCAGTAATTTCTTTATGCACGTGCAGTATGAAGCAGTTATTGAGTCTTTTCTCTGACATAGACGAACGTAAACAAGTATTGACAACTTTCAGTGCTGAAAATGATCTTTCAGAAGTGGCTGATGTGATTGGCACGGTCATATACAGCCGTAAAATGTTGTGTACTTCTGATAGCATCGATTTATATACAGCCTGGGTGTTCATAGCTTCACAAATGGTGCGAATCGATGTCACCTTGCTCACATGGGGCAGGGCTTGTCTAATCAAGCTAGCCAAAAGAGGAAGTTGTATTTGAAGCTGGTCAAAGTCAATATCAGTAATGTAGCAAGAAGTCTTCAACTTGGAAGTTTTCATCATACCTGTCACCATTTGCAGCTTTCTAAAGAAGATTTTCAAGACATTGGATAGGAGGCAACAAATTATCTTGATCAAATCGGTCATTTAGTTCTTGATGTCACAAACTTCAAAATACTGGTGACGATAGTAAGCTTTGGGGTCGCTAAATCTGTGGGGCTGGGTTCCATCATCTAATCTTGCTGGTGCTCTCCTATAACGAGGTAGCTGTGGTTCACCTATGCATTCCTTCTGTGCTACACTACCAACATCATCATAGAATATAGAAAATGCTTGTTCTGTCCTTTGACATCTATAAAAGGCCTTAGCTAAGTTTACTGCCGACAGTGCCTCCTGGAGAGTTGTGCCTTTGCCTTGAAGTGACACAGAAAGGGTTTCAG
>WLWD01006304.1_pt1 | contig 71041 bp, 41 predicted proteins | sample 6712731 | NCBI WGS metagenome assembly WLWD01 (sample SAMN12718690, study PRJNA576275) | sponge metagenome | isolation source: marine sponge | host: Mycale hentscheli | place: New Zealand: South Island, Marlborough, Capsize Point | collected 2014-11-01
GTGCGCTGAACATGCGGTGTTAGTCAGGACACCAATTACCAAAAAACGCGAATTGGAACCGTTTCGCTTTTTGCTCTGCTCTCACAGTTCGCTTCCATCTTCAGAAGCTGAAGTGAATTTGGGAGTGACCTTGGATGAAGTATTGGAGATCCATAGAGACAGTTACTTGTGTAGGCTTTGTGATATTATAACATTTATGAAGATGTTAGAACTTCACCAGAAGATAGAAGAATCGGAATATTCTTCTCTGCTTCGCCTGACTAGAAGATAAGTCACTTCTGCATAAGCAAAAACTCGTCATAGTTACGCGGAGCCAGTTAAATAGCGAACCATGAGAGCAGAGCAATAAGCGAAACAGTTCTAATTCGCGTTTGGTGGTAATGGCTTTGCGTTAGGTAAATGGTCTGGCCCTGCGAGAATACTGGTTATATTAAATTTTACACAAAGTTTTGCAATATAATAGGTACATGTACTTAACTGCGGGGTAAATCTGTGTTAACTCCTTATTGCAACCCTGTTTTTAACTTGACATACCTTCATATACAAAGAGAAGCACAAAAAACAACAACATTACTCAAGCAGAACTAACGCCATTCAAAATTGCCCAAACGAACTACTTCCTTGTTTGGGCGAATCACTCGAGGTAAAGTATCGCGTCATTTTGGACCAACGACAGACCAAGGTAATACAACTCATGCGCCTTTCTGTCTTTTTACTGTTCATGCTTAATTTAGTAACCTTATTTTCAATGCAAATTTCTAACTAACAATACAATTTACTTCAGGTTTGGTACAATTATTATGAGTGCTCGTTATCCGATTATATTTATATCCTATTATATTGATATCCAATGGTTAAAATTATTATTTAATAGCAAGTACCCCGCCACACAGGGCGCTTGATGTATTGCAAAGTAAGAATGCAGTAGCATAAGTTATATTACTCAGTTATCATTATCTCCATAGGTTAAGGTTATATAATATGTTTTCCTCTCCAGCTCTCTTTTTTTTTTTCTGAACTTATCTCAGTTTTTCTTATCCCCTCCTCCTTTCCTTTCTTCAGCTGTTTATTACCTCTCCCGCTTCTGAATCTTTGTCCTACTATCATGATTGTGGACTTAAGCATTGCGAAACTTTTGCCTTCTTTTTCGAAACTTTCGCCTTACTTTTTGAAACCTGCTTCAACTAATCGCCTTTTGACTTCTCTTTCATTGTCTTTAGTAATTTTGCCTTCTCTTTCGTACTTCCGCCTTCCTCTTTGAAACCTACGCCGTCTTCCTGCGTCTACTATTACATCCCCGTTTTAGTTACAATTATTCACTTTCTACTGAATGTGACTAGCTTTACCAGTGATGAGGTTTTACCAACAGTGACGAGGCTTTACCACCAGTGACGAGGCTTTACCAACAGTGACGAGGCTTTACCAACAGTGACGAGGCTTTACCAACAGTGACGAGGCTTTACCAAAGGTGACGAGACTTTACCAGTGACGAGACTTTACCAGTGACGAGACTTTACCAGTGACGAGGCGTTACCAATGGCGATGCTTTACCAACTTTTAAAACTCATTACTTATGCGTGAATACACACCGTCGTCGTCATTATTGACACACAAGCTTATTCACAGGGCAAAAACTTGAATTTTTAATAACGTACTTAGGATATTTCATGCTTTCACCAATTTTCCTGTAGGGATATGGCTAAATGTCCTATAGTGCAGGGCATTTAGCCCTATCCTGTACAGGAAATGTGGTGAAAGAGTATGAAATGTCCTAAATACGTGACTACAGGAAATTCAGATTTTGCCCTGTGTACTAAATAAACAAAAAAAATTAAGCTTAACAAACTTACTATTACAGACATATTTTATTGTGAATCAGAATCTTCTTGTTAAAGTGCAATTTTTTTTGGAGATAATGCTTCTGTTTGCAATGCTTTTCACCTTAAATATTTCATTTTGAATTACAGCGCTATTATAGAACAAGTAAGCATCACAAGTATTTCAAAGAAATTACACATGATTGTGCTTTATTTTGCATTTTATCAGTAGCTGGAAAATTTTGTGCAAATGCATTGAAGACATCCTAATTCATTACATTTTATATTGCTGTTCTCAAAGGTATAGCCACTGGCAGGCACATTATCAATTTTGAGAAAACCTAGAAATATGGCATGCAGTAAATTATTTTTTAAATAAATATTCTACAAAATATGTAATGTATACTTTCTACAAAAGAACTTTAAAAATCAACGTTATTCTCAATAACAGCCAACATGAATTAATCAAAATGATTTTTCATAAAGATATTAATCTGAGCCTCAAAACTCTCTACATTTCCCCATGAATGATCTTTGTAGAGAGGTTTTACTTTATGCGTTGCTCATGCCACTTACGCATGATTGGTCATTTCTAAATATTATTATCATGTTTTGTCAATTTACCTTAAAATCTTACACAAATAACTGGATCTAAATCACTTGTAAGGCTATATCATCACATGCTTGATGTATGTATGCATGTATGTATGCTATCTCAGTTCTTGAAATTAAAATAATTAGTACATACCATTGTATAGTACAAGACATTGGCAAGCCAAGATAATTTAGCTGGAATCATAAACTTTCTCATCATATTTTGTCTGTTTCTCAAGCTTAGAAGCATAGGGAAGAGCCCAATGGGACCAACATGGCATAATAATGGTTGGAGATCATCAACTTAGCTACCTATGGTTATTTGTCAAGGATGTTCAAATTATTATTTTTATTTTGAAACATCTAGTATTCCTTTCCCAATGATTAAACAGTACCACATGTTGTTGTAAACAGCAGATAGAAGCAATTACAATCTTAAGACAGAGGTAATTAAGAGACACCAGGGTAATTTTTTTCGTTAACATTTTCAAAAGGAATTATTGAATTCTTGTTAATGTTCGCACAATTTTTTCTAAACACTATTACACATAAGATTAAAAAATACAATAGCTGTACCATTTTATTCTATTTGTATACTATTGTATGCCGCTGGAGCTAGCTGCTGGATGTTATTTCACTCTCAATAAATATTACAGCATTCAGAGTAGCCTTCCAACAACACGCAATGATCTCTTGAACTTATATATAATATAATATATACCAAAATCTCAATTGAGACTTGTTGGTGAGGATCTGACTTCGCTTGATGTTTAATACTACAAAAGTTAACAAATCAGGTAAGAAAGTGATTTTGTATTTTGTTTGCTGAATAGTGATTTAAAATAATATAATCTGTTTTTGTCTTCAATGATCATAACATTAGTTTCAAATCTATACATCACAAAAAAAGCAATTTACTAGTTATTTACAGTTTATATACTACCGTATGTTTCTGTATAGCTTTGAATTTTTCTTACTTTTTTATAAATAATTATTTACAAGTATATTTCTTCTGTATACTTATCTTAATGAATTTGTATAAACCAGGTAGAGGCTCTTCTAGTATAGTAATAATGTTTGACTACCATTATGTAGAAATAGCTATAGATTCTAAGTAATGGTTTATATTAAACGATACACCATTGCTTTTTCTAATATACCTTTAATATCTTATGTTTATTACTTCTTTGAATCATATGGATCAGATAAGTCAGATATAATTATTATGAAGGACAGAGTTTGTGTTTTATGTTCATAGCCACCATGAGCTATGGTTAGTCTCGCGTAGCCAGACCCTTTACCAATCGCTGCGCGGGATGGGTCTTACCTGGTTTATACAAATTCATTAAGATAAGTACACACAAGAAATATACATGTAAATAATTATTTATAAAAAGTAAGAAAAATTCAAAGCTATACAGCAACATACGGTAGTATATAGCTAAACTGTAAATAACTAGTAAATTGTATTGTTGCTTTTTTTGTGATTTATTGAATTGAAACTAATGTTACCATCATAACATTGAAATTAAATTACTGGTTTTGAAAGTATTGGCAAAATATCAAAAAGATTTTATTCAATAATTTAATTGCATCCATTTGCTCTTTTTAATAACATCAGTCTTCGGTTGAATTGGGAGAAAGTTTGAATAGATGTTTATCAAAGCAAAAGACAAAAACAGATTATATTATTTTAAATCACTATTGAAAACTACCATGAGAACTTAGTATTACTATGTAATTCCATTAGACAAGTCTACAGAAGAACAATACGTGTACATCTATTTGGAATCTCAATTACCAGTAACTCTTGAACAAACTTTGAGCTACAATAAAAATCAGTGTTATTATTTGTAATTTAAGCCAACAAATATGGAATTACTACTTACCTCAATTTCCTGAGTATTGATAACTTCTGTAGTATCAAATTGAAGTTACTTTGACTAAATTACCATGAATTCTTGACAAGCTCTCAGCTACAAAAACAAAAGACCATCAATTTTAGCACACAAATACAAAATTACTTTACCTATACATGTGCCATAGTGCTCAAACTGGGACTGATTATATACAAGTTGATTCCTGCATATTGCATGTTGAATGATGTTTAGACTCTATGAATGGTTTATGGGAATTTAAATTGAACATTCAACATAAAGTATAGCACATGTAAAGTGATGAGATTTATGAACGTGGGCTGAGAGATGACTAATTTAACTTCAATCAATGATGTTGATGGCAAATAAAAATACAAAGAAAACAACATTATACTAATTATTTGTGGAAGAGAAATGACCACAATTTTATCCACATTTTGCGTATGCAATCATGTTTTATTACAATGTGTTTGATAATTTATTTCTTTGAGGTCAGGCATTCCATTGATCCATATTGTTTTAAAAGCACCAACAAATTCTTGGCATTTCTGTTTACAAAATGCACTAAAATGGAGTAAACTATTGAGGAGGTATGTAGTAAGTGCGCAAGTATGGACATCAGTGACATTATAGATGGTAGTTTATATAGGTTATACATTTTTTCTCTTGTTTAATCTTTCAATGGATGCATGTGCTACCCATCGATCCATTAAAATATCTTACAGCTTCATGTATATGTATATTATATATATAATTATATATATATTATATATAATATAATATAATAATAGTATTGAGGGTGAATGCCATCCCATAAAAAGTATAGCTAGTTATATAATTAGCAAGAAGCATAATTAACAGCAAGAAGTTGAATCGGCAGGTTAAGTTATAATTAACAATATTAGCTGTTAGGACAAGAAAATTTGCTATTATTGAAAATCAATTTGTACTTAATGAGAACTTACAAATATTATTGCAAAAATTGGTATACACTTTCAATTATAAAACACAATGTTTGAGTTAGCTTTGCAGCTATGGCTTATTATGCTGGAGACACACATATGAGTTAAAATTTTTGTGGTGGAATTGGTGGTGCGTCAATATCTGTTTCCCATTCTTCCCATAGCATTTCTATACAAGTAAGAGAAAATAATCTTATCCTCTACCAAAAGTGGAGAAACATGAAATTTCCTTAAATACGTCATTACAGGAAATTCAAGTTTTTGCCCTCAGTACAATTTACAATAAATGTAAATTACTGTGCATAATTTGGTGCATACATACTCTTCTGCAGATAGTCCTCTCCCTGTAATAATTTTGAGCCCATTTTAGTAATCTATAAGCATTGACATTTTTAACCATGTTTAACTAAGTGCAGCAAAATTGAATTTATAGAAGCTTTTATTACATATTAATAAATTTATGCATCTATGAGACCCAGCCCTCTGATATACTTGTACTTTTAATTGTGGTAGAGAAATTCAGAAATGATGTTACACAAATTGGTTGCCTCCTAAGTTACATACACACATTGAAACATTCTAGTCTGGACCTTTTTTTGACATGTGACCTTCATGTGTGGACTGGTTCTTTTTCCCCCTTGTGTGTGGCTGGTCATATAATTCTGACATACATTGTGTGCATAGTGCTTTATCATGGTAATTGATAATCTCTTCATATAGTTGTTAGTAATTACACCTTTCACAGGGAAAAAAACTTGTATTAATACAGTCAGATATTCAGGAAATCATATATTTTTACCACCTCTCCTGGAGAAAATAAGGCTAAATTTCCTGCATTATAGGACGTTTAGCCCTATCCTCTACCAAATAATGTGGAGATTTAATAAATACGTGACTATAAAGTAAGTGGGGCCTATGAAACAGGACCAGATCTATAGCAGGACAAAACTGGTAGCAGTCTATCTATTCCTGCGGTCAGTGCTACTCGTAACTGGCCTTCACTTACTCCACAGTATCTAGTTGTAGTTGTTTTTAAATACAGTTGTGTTATACGGTAATAAAAAACTTAAACCTTAAGATAAACACAACAACAACATTAATACCTGCAAGATTAGTATCAGTTTCTCTCAATTTGTAGTAGTCCAAACTCTTCTTTTGGCATTGGTTAGGGATAGCATTAGTTTCTGTTTTGGTATCATATGAGCCTGCTGTATTACCGCTCACAACAGCATATTCAACCTATACGATGAATGTAGTGAAATATGCAGACTTGTACATTTATTCTTACATTTTTCTTCACTGTGGCCTTGGGACATCTTATGGATGTGTATTCATACTCCTCGATAGCCTTTCAATAAATTCATATTTAACTGATCAACATCAAATAATGCTTACTTCCATCTTTTGTGGTGCTTGAATATCAAATTTTCCATATACTTCTCCTTCCAAATAGGGTGAAGCAAATTGTGACTGATTAAAAGAAAGATGTAGTTGATTATATACACTACTACTGGTCTGTATATAATAAGCAATATAAAAGATTTTTTAATAGCTAACCAGTACAATAAGGTAAATGTTTTTATTGTATCAACAATATGAACCTGTAGTAATTGTGAGTATGGCTCGAACATAGTATTGGTATTAACAAATGACATTACTTTTAATATGAAATGAGATTCACCAAACACGCAAACTACAGATCTCAATATTTACATCATTTTATTTGCTTAATTATTATATTATTGAATTAAAAAATTTTAAATTTTGCTATTACTGTGTAAAACTTAGGTAGCTAAATAAAGTTTATCATTAATCACAAAGACTTTTCATGCAGTCTATGTTTATACAATTATAAGGAATGTATTATTTATATATTATAATTATAATATTAAATACTAAATGGTATAAAAAATAATTGCGTATATGTAGTATGCAAACCTCGCTACTTTTGCCACTAGATGGAAACTGAAACTTGTCATTGTCTGAAGTTGTCTATATAATATTCAACATAATTACATTGCAGTAGTCGTAATTATATCATTTATACATAATTTGTTACCTGCACTTCCTTTTTATTTCTGTGACATACAAACATCAATTATTCTTTTGAATATTTTACATCTGCCCAGACATACCTCATAATTTTACCTGTTAAAATATTATGTACAGAATATTTAATTATATTTTAACTATCTTTTGATTTCCTAACCTGGATGGTATTATTAGTACAGCACTAAAGATGCCAGATGATAATATTATGGAAATAATTAAAATGTTAGTACCAGGTGATTTCTTTGTTTGTAGCTGCAATAAAAAGAGAATAACACACGATGCAGGCTTCATTGAATAATACAATGCTTCATCTATGAGAACCAGTTGTTGGGTGATTGGGTCCAGGTAAAGGGTTGGAATGGTGAGCCTCAGTGGCTCCAAACTGCAAAGGTCGATTTTGAATATCATGGTAAATCGTTTATGTCTATTGTAGCGGTTGCCCATGAGGATGACCTATGCAGCAGGGTGCTATTCTCTGTCCCTATGGATGGAGACATGGCATCAAGGCTTCTTTTGGATGCTGCTTCTACGTCGCACTCCAGCGAGGGGGAGGCAGGGCACCCTGGTGATACCCCAGGCATCCAGACATCATCTCAAGATGATACCTGCTCTGGCAGCACCCCTCGAATGGGGCAAGTAAGACCCCACAGAGCTCTGCTGCTAACCAGGAGAGCCGTGTGGTCGGAATGGTCACTAGACCTAAGACTAAGTCTAGAAATGAAGCCACGAGAGTGAAGCATGATAATGATGTGAGTGAAACAGAACCCTCTCGTTTCTCTGATGAGTGGGGGAGACTGGCAAATATATTGGTCGGTATTGAGCAAGATGCTGAGGTTGATGATTGTGTTACTTCGGCAGACAGTGCTGTTCCTTCTGTATATGGGCTTGGTGATGGCTCTGAAGCAAACATGGAAGTGGTGCAGATAAGCCAAGTCTCAAACCCCACTGATGGTGCTGTTAATGGTGAAACTGGTGTAGTTAGCGACTCTAGTATTATTCCTGAGTATAATGTAATTAGTGATTCTCAAAGTGTTCCTGTCTCTAATGTTGTAAACTCTCCTTCACATAGTAGTTCTGAGCATGTAAATAGTGCACATGGTGCTGATGACTCTGATGTTGATAGCAATTCTGATGTACCAAATGCCTTGCAATTGGTGACACCTTCCTTGCTTGATAATGTTAGTGTGGGATCTTTGATTTTCAAGAGGTTATGGAAGACAGTACTTTAGCCTCCATTAGGGAGCTTGCAGATCATAACTTGAATGGTTACTCTTGGTTGAATAGTGGTGTTCTAGTACATACCTCTCTTGATGAGTTTAATAATGAACGTGTGAGAATTGTACTTCCCCTCTCTAAACGTGTAAAGGCTTTGCAGCTTGCACATGATAACACTACCCATACTGGCATTAGAGGGATGAGGAGACTTTTTAATTCCAGATTTGTGTGGCCAGGTATTCATGGAGACATTGTGAAATTCGTTAAAAGTTGTGATGTGTGTCTCCGTATCAATCAGGCCGGCAACAAGAAAGCACTCATGGTAGAACGTTCTATCCTTACAGTTCCGTTTGAATCTGTTGCCATAGACTTGGTTGGGCCCCTCCCCAAAGGGAAACGAGGTGTCAAGTATATGCGGACTTATGTTTGCATGGCTAGTCGTTGGCCAGAGGCTATACCCATGAGGACTGCCTCTGCTGAGGAGGCAGCCCAATGTCTGATTCAGATTATTTCTAGGACTAGCATTCCTCTTAAGATTCTCTCAGATAGAGGTACTGTGTTTCTTTCCAAGTTAATGTCCGCCCTTTGTTCCATGCTTGGTATTGATGCCATTCAGACTTCCCCATATAGACCCCAGTCAAATGGAGTCGTCGAGCGGCTTCACGGCACTTTGAAGCCGATCTTGGCTAAGGCTGTGGATGCTGGCTTTGATTGGGTAGAGTTTCTGCCCTTGGCTCTTTCTGCACCACAACGAGAATTTCTCAATATCTTATAAATAGAAAAATTGCGCACACATAAAAAACTTCCAGCAAGATGTCCTCTAATTCTGACTTCTGATTTTTTTCAGAGCAGACTTTGCATACATCAATCTCCATTTAGAGCACTCTGAGCACTGGAATGACTGTTTCCCACATTCTTGACATACTGTGCACTTGGTAAAAACGGCATACCATGATATTTGCTTCCAGAATTGCCTTTGCTCGAAGGTTTGTGCTGCTCAGATGTTTTGGTGCCATAGGCTGCGGAAAAATCTTGGTAGTGCTGTCCATTTAGGACAGGATCTGGTATGTGATGTAGTGACTGAAAAACATCTTCAGGTAGACGAGGAAGCTTACAAACTAAGCAACTGGCGTCTGTACATTTCATCACGCTGAACATGTAATGCCGGCGCTTGCAATGGCTATCGAAGAAGGCCTGTAATTTCTTCTTTGGCAAGAGCAGCTTTGCAGTTGTGTCATTCCGTGTCAGTGTCTCATCCACCTCTCTTATCACATCCCAAAAAGCATCAATATCACAATTACTTGAGGCATGGAACTCACGCACTGGTTCATCTTTGAGCTTAAACCTCCTGAAAAGAGAGTAGAGGAGAGGTTTTGGAGCTTCAAGGCTATCAGCTATTGCATCTTTCAATCCTGGTACCTGCTCGGCACACAAGAGGATCTGCTCTGTATTGCTGCAGGATTTGAGTTGATCTTCATACGTTGTTGCTCTTCTAGCCACGCCAGCTCCCTGTAGTGCCAGATTAAGAAGAGACATAATTCGCTCGGCTGGACTTTTCCAGCTATTATAAGGTGGAGTTCTGCTAGCAAAAAGAAAATCCAAATCCAAATGAAGGAACAAGCAGATCAATGCAATTTGAACAGAAGGGTAGTTATGCGATGGTCTGGACCACTATCTGTGTAGAGCAATAGGATGGGATTCGTGTTTTCGGTTTCCAAAATCGTGCACAGTTCAGTAGCATGGCGAATTAGGCGATGAACTCTGAAAAGCACTTCCCTTAAGACCAGCAAAAACCCTCCCGTGGTAGAAAGTTTCTTCCATTGATTCAGGAATGTTCACAAGGAAATTTACACTGGGTGTCAGTGTAAGTTTTGTGAAATCATGATCATCCACCACCATCTTCTCATTGAGCCCAAGCAGTACTTGCTTTCCACGCTCCACTGCTGCGACTGGGTATCGAGGCTCTCCTAATTTGAAAGAATGTTTGTCGTCTTGACAAACAAAAGTGGAGTGCTGGCGATACTTGATGGCAAACTCTCTTTCATACCTGACGAGGGCAGATGCGTAGTGTGAATCGACATGATTTTTTCTGAACTTCCGAGACTGAACCATGTGTTTCAGCGTTAGTCTAACAGTGTACTGCTTAGAAGTGGATGTAGATACTTTCCGATTCATCAACAGCTGTTTCCACTGCCGATGCAATGTACCGTTGACACTCTTCAAGAAAAGCAGTGTAGGGTTCTGGACGGCCAGTGTTGCGAACCCATAGATCCCAAGCTAGCTCTGGATCTTCAGCGTCCCGTACCTGTGCTACTCTGCTATTGACTTCAGCTTCTTCCAACGAACTTGCTGTACTAGCATCATCAGTAAGACGCCGGTAAGCCTCTCGTAAAAAAGCTGGTTTGGCATGTGTTACCTTTCCAAAACTGTGGATGAATGCCCTCCTCATAGCACGAGTGTGATATCGTGGAAGACATTTTTTAAGCTCTTGTTGAATAGTCATCTTCCGTTGGAGTAGTTCTGTTTCAGTTAGATCATCAGGAATCTTCCACACATCGGATAGAGAGTAATCTTCGATAAGAATTGGTTCGTACTCAGAACACTGAAATAAAGCAATGTGAAGACTTTGATAGCAATTGGAAAGCTTGGGATTGATGTATGCAGTACAATCTAAAACCTTGATATCGTCAACATCTGTGTGTACACAAACCCTCTTCGCATTATTATCCTGCACACGCTCATTTTGGCGATTCAAATATGCGGCATGCTTTCTCAGATTCTCAGCAAGTTGCAAGATAGCTTCACGAACTGAACTCTATTGCCAGAATTTCATGTACGAGTTTCCAGCAAGAACAAACGGAGATGATGAATGATAAAGCAGTTCTGTTGACTTCAATCTGCCTTCATCGATCTTTCGCTTCTAGTGTTTTGTGGGTAGGTTGTAGCCTTTGAATTGAGCAAATAGCGCTGGAACACCATGCCCACGATCATAAAGAGTCTGGTGGCTTCCGTCAATGTTCCACATGACCTCGCCAAGTATGTTCACAAAGGATTTACCACACTGTTGAGCATGGGAAGCAGACCACCCAAGTCTGTTCTTGTCCAAAAATTCGATCATATCATTTTTGATATTAAGTTTCCTATTGGGAACTAATACTTGCCACTTTGGAGGTAGGGTGTGGCAGGAACGGCTGGATTCCATCAGTACACTACAAGCATCCCGAACTGTAGGCCTTGTTGATGGCAGAGTTTCAGTTTCTTGGGCAGCAGGCTTGGTGGACACAACAAAATCCATGTATTGCCGCAGGCTGCTGACCACTTCTGCAACTGGACAATCAAAGCTGACTGATATCATGTCACTCCTACTTTTTCCAGCCTTGACAGCAACTTCAGAGTCTTGATATTCATCAGGTATAGGCAAATTATGATCCAGCTGTCCTGAGCTATAGCTAGCATAAAGATCAGCTATTCTGCTTCTCTCTGCTACACTGCATCCACACCAGGGTTTCAGAATCTGGGCACCATGTCTGATCTGAACTATGACAAACACCATGCTTTTCTGATTGGTGCACACCAATATTCTAATTAGAGCACACCTTGCACATGCTCAGTAAATTAGATAATTTTTTTTCTCTTGAGTCAAAAATTGGAGAGGGAGGGGATGATAAACAAGAAATTATTTTGATAGGGCCTTAGTAATGAAGTTTCTCAGTGAAATAGCCAGCAAGATTTTTGGAATATTTTTTTGGAGCTTGATGAATGACCTCTGCAAGAGCGGTCAAAAAGCAATTCCCACATAAGTCTAGTAAATAAGGCTACAATATTATGGACTTCTTGCACTGACCACACTAAGTAATACCAAATGCAAGTGAATTTGGTTGGTCAAAAATTGCTGCTGCACAGTATTGGAAACTGGTCTGGCTTACCATAAAGAAATTTCAAAGGCACGAAGTCTGTTAATTAAGTATGCCTGCAAACCTTATCTATGATGTGTAGTTGCACATGCAACCACAAATTTAAATATTTTTTTCAATTTTTTTATTGATGTTAATTTATTTTTTCAGCTGTATTTTCTGCCACATAGTCCCATATTCACCATAAAATTGTCACGAACTTTAAGTTTAACAAAAAATCTTATATAATAATGCTCCATAAGCAGAGCATTTTACTGAAACTATAGTTGTTGTTTATCTTATACTTACAGTGATGAATGAGACTTTCAGTTTAGCACCCACATTTTTTTGTACAAATGCTACTCTGTTTCCGACATTATTGAAATGGTCATCACTGTCTCCCAGTCCTTCAGAAAAATATCAGGAACTGGCTATGATTATCCATTGCCTTCCAATGGACTATTGGTTGGAGATTATTATTATTATTATTTTATTATTATTATAAACTCAGAGTAGTGTAGGAGAAATGCCAAAAGAAAGACCAAGAAAAATGCCTTTCCCAATTCATTAGAAAAATTGAAGTCAAACCCGATGATGTATACGAGAGTGTTAGCATAGTAAGTGATAAGGAAGTTTAAAGAATTCAGAGTCATCATTGCTACTAGTTTGTAAAACATCCAAATTTCTGTGTTCCATTTAAATTGAACTAATTTAAGCTGTACTGGTATTAGCACAGTTAATGTAATGCGACTACATTTATTAACTTGTATATTTCTTCATTCATTCATTTATTTATTTTCTATTTGCTCACTTATCTATTATTAACTTGTGCACTTATTTACGATCAGAAAACAAAATAAACTCTTTTCTTCTTCAGCTACAAACTTTCATAGTTTGATCAAGCTTGTAATTGGTAAATTACTAACAAGCTTATATCTTATCTTGAAGCAGCTAGCTGTTAACTAGTTAATCAATGCTAACTCTCTATTGCTTGAAGCAGTTAACTGTTATGGTTTAGAAGTGTTTACGTGAGAACTCACCTCGTTAGATTGTGCCCCACAATTATGGGGAGGCTTCATTCAGAGCCCCTCCCCCTTCCTACCACTTTAATGACCAGTGTTTTTGTTAAAGTTTTATTTTATATAAGTTAAGATGAAGTAAAGTCAAGTATGAAGTTGGAATCATTTCTATTCCTAGATTCTGAACAGTATTACAAAATGTTTTCAGAACATGAATGGGGAGGCTTTTAGCTACGTTTTGTAAGTCTGACCTAACTGGCAACACTGACTCTCACTTACTCAAGAGTAGGTAGTTTACAAGTGTCCCCTAAATATATCTAGCAATAAAGACGAGACATTACAAGCTCTTAATCTGAATTCAGTAATAGCTGTTAGCTATAATAGAGTCAGTAAGCTCTGAAGAACAAACAAATGCTGAGAAGAATCAATTTTACATAGCTAGATTTAAACACAAACTTACAAATATAAACACAATAAATTTCTAAATTCATGACACAATTATTATGTTATTATGAGGGCAAAAACTATAAAGAAAAAAGCAATAGCGTTAAAATAAAGGATTAAAGGATTCATAAAACAACATTTAAAAAATGTAAATTCTGTTAGGGAAAAGCATTCATGTTACTTCATGAAGACGAAAGAGACATGGCAATGATACGCTGAAGGAAATGGTAGGTCAATCAGTTTCACACAGTAGCTCACAATTGTCATTAACTTTGTGAACATAATATTTTTCTGTACAAGCTCTGTTGAGGTTTGCTACTATTCAATCTTTCATAGTCTCATTTGAGTATCATTTGGTATGTAGTTCCATTACACAACTTTATTTAAGCTATAAATCTGTTAACATATGAAGTTACTTCTCATGATGGCTCTAGGAATCATTAGTTTACCCAAGGAGTGATGAGGTAACATCGAGGAATAATCATTTAGTTTAATCCCAAAACCCATCAAAATTATTATATGTAAATTTAATTAGTTAGTAATCAAATAAAAAACAATCTACAATTTCATATTATTCCATCATTACTACTCTGTTTGTGGATTAATGCAATACTAAACTATATCTACTACTAATAAATTAGTTCAAAAGTTTGAATTTATTTATTTATAAGACAATAGAAGTGGCTCATTATGTTTATTGACATTCAATTCTGGAGCAAGCTTCTTTGTACAATTCCATAGGCAGAATTCTTACCAATAGAAATGTCATCACTGTCTTTTTGTATATGATCTCTTGGCTTCATAAACATTTTCTCTCTAATATTACTATTTTCTAAAAAAAAAAGAAAATAGTAGAGGAATTATTATATTAAAATTAAATGTCACATGAAAATGTAATCAACAAGGTACAAACAATGCAATATTCTAATTCTTCTGAACTTCCATGATCTCTACCTTTAGTTTCTAAACTTCTTTACAAATTGCCTACATTTTTGCCCCAATAATATTTTTCCCCAATAATTTTTTTCCCAGCAGGGTTTACTATTAAGTTGTCCACAAGGGAAACAGTATCTCTTAGGTCACAATTGCTACTTCAGCAGAGTTTGTTTTTGTTGCTGTTGATTTGTTATAGATATGATTGAAGAGCTACTAAGTGTTTTTTTTTGTATTATGTTTATTTCTTATAGCTATAATGGAAAGAGTATTATACTTGCATCATACCTAAATGTTTTGCCAACACACCAAAAGGATTGTATTATACTTGCATCAAGGAATAAAATTTACAAATTGGTTTGACTGCTAGCTACACTCTATAATGTTTACATAGTAGTTGTTTCAACATTTTTGCTATTTTGTTGTTCTATATTTAAGTTTTTTGTCTTTATCCTGAATGAACTAAACAATATAATAATAAGAATAGTAACGTGAATAATTGGGATATGAATATAGCTAGTTGTGACAGCAAGAACAATAAAATTATTGGTAGCTACCTAGCCTCAGTTCTCAATTTAACTATGACAACCATAGCTAGCTTATTTCTTGTCGCTAGTAATGTATGATCTAACTAGGCAAAACAAATAATGAAAGTAAATAAAAATAGAAGTGACGTCTGGCGAATGCGCAGCGAGGCGAGATAAAGTGTTCCACTTACTGATCCGAATCCAACGCGATACTTTACCAAAAGTGCTTATAAATACCACATAACGTCCTTAACAAAAAAGGAAAAAGTAGTCCGTCAAAGCAATTTATAGGCGATGGATCTGCTGGAGTTATGTCGGTATTTCTCTTTCTGTGCGGAGGTAAGCCAGGTATATCGTAAGGAAAAAACTATCCACGTTAGAATAGCTGAGTTTTGTAAGAACTAAATAGCTAAATTAGCCAGTGTCTTCTTAGATGTTCCACTCACATCGCAAAATCTTTATATCACTAAACATATTTGGCTGACCTGATTAAAGTAAATCAAGAAAATAAAATGTGCATAAAAATCCCCAGAGTGTGGAATCTAGTACATTATTAAATTGGACCAAAGTAATCACATAAAACAAAATCAGCTTTCAAACTAATGTGTACTAAATATTGAAATTAAGTGTTCTTTTATTCTTAATATTCATATTTTAAACTTTTCATTACACAGGTGTTACTTCTGATTCCTTAGAACCTAGTGGAAATGTATTTGTTTGTGCTGGAGAAGTAGTAAAATTCAAATGTACTGCATTGCGAGGCTCAATTGCATGGAGATGGACTGAAAACAACAGGATTCTAAGGCTAAACTTGAATGGTGGAATCCAACCTCATAATATGACTCATATGAATGGTAGTGTTTCAGCCACAATATTAGATTATCATTCTTAAGAACTAAAATTCCAGTATGGTAATAACAGTTATTACATTCCTAAAATATGTTGTAATGATTTGGAAGCACAATTATCCTTACAAGGTAACTTCTGATGGTAGCACTAATTTTGTAGATATTTTAGTTACAAAAAAGTACAAATAATATTGGTCCACAAAAGCTTTAACTTGTGATTGTCAGCAAAAATGTTAAGCAAGCTATCCTGAAAATGAAAATATATGACTCACATTCCCAATATAACTATTCAAGTTTTTACTAGTTACAATTAGCTCCTATGTTTGGAGCACACTAATTACATACTGAAATCAAAGTCCATTCAAATTTACATAATGTTGGACTGTAGCTCAAAAGAATTGATTCATTTTTTACTGTCTGTCATAATCCACCATGCATTGTCAGGGGTGTAGGCAGGGGGGGTGGGATTCAGGGGATTCACGTGAAACACCCCCTTTCAAATTGATATTCATGCATCAGTCTTTGATTCTAAAAACTGAATTCAGTTAGTTGTGCATATTTTTCCTCTCAGAATTATGGTAATTTACACACACTGAACTCGCAGGGAGCACAAAAAATAATAGAGGACTGACTCACTTCTGGCTTTGGCTGGATGCATTCTAAAGTGGTCAGTAGACATTCCTCAAGGTGGTAAACTAGGACCACTATAAGATGGAGTTCAATAGAGTCAATTCATTTGTCCTTTTGTTTTTTTTTGTTTTTGTTTTTTTTTCAGTTTTATCGCTTCGTCATGGTAGACCATGAGAAAAGTATTCTATTGTTTCACCAAATATCTATTTTATGCCAAACAGTGGTGTGGCTTTATGGATTGGGTGTGGTTGTAATGAAATGGATTTGGTTAGACTTTGGGTTATTCTGAGCCGCCCTCTAAAAAATCCTGCCTTTGCCCCTGAGTGTTGGATTTTTTAAAAATTGTTTTTTACTTAATGTTATCAGTACTACATTTTACATTCACCTATTTTGTCACTATTAATCAATGTTTCAGAGCAAATTATTCTATAAAATTACCAATGAGGTACCTGATTTATTCGTCTCACACAATTCTTTTTTGAGTTTTTATTGTGTCATGGTACATTTTAGGGTAGTGTAAGTCCTCCTTTTTACCTGGAAGCCTATCTAAAAGCAAGATAAAGTTTTTCAACTTGCTGGATATAATTTTACACAACTTAGTAGCCTTAAAACCAGCTGGTAACCCAAACCTTGGCAATAACTAATATCAGTGGCCTATGTGTGTAAAAGTTTGAGTACATATCTCCCAAGTTTTAACACATATTTTTGTGCCCCCAACAGCTCCTGAGTCCTTTGCGACGCCATAGCCACATATGCCGGCAAAGACAGGCCTGAGTTTGATTTTTAAAAAAATCTGTTCAATCGTGATTTTTTTTACTTAAAGGACGCATCGTATTTTGTAACAAAATTGAACCTGTATGTGTAAATTACACATTTTTGGGGTCTGAAATAGAGATAGAGAATTAGTTTTTTTTTACTGGAGTTTGTTAAAACTGATGCATTGCTTCAATTAGTTATAAAATAGTCCAGTGCCAAGGATACATGTTATGAACTCTGACATGATTGAGATGCATAGTCTGATGATTTCTCTTCATGGGGCATCAGGCTATCATCAACAATGAGCCACTTGCGGACAATACACAGAACGGGACCACATGCACAGACTGAAATAAGACATAAAACTCAACAATAAATAATGAACAAACACTGCAAAGGAGGAAGTGGTCACTCCCCGACCATAGCCAAGCTGCAGAGCAGGAAGGCACTCCCCAAATTATACGTCACATAAATCAATGTTCACAGTTCTTCTCTTCCATCACAGCTCTCCCTCTGCTGCTGGGGACAAACCCCACATTAACTATTATTATTAATAATCCCTTTGTTTCTTCCTTTGTTCTTTAACCTCAATGTTTTTACCTGTTTTAGCACCCCTAGGCAAGCCTTTTATCCACTCACCATTAAATATCGAGTCATTCAGCCAGTCAGTCCTGTGTTTTTGTTTTTGTTTTTGTTTTTGTTTTTTTCTGTACCTGAAGAAGACTGGTCGAAATGATGTACTGGAATTAAAGTTTATTGACGTGTTAACAAGAAAACAGCTAGCAGATAGAATTATCTAAACTGCATCACTATGCCTCCCAAAAATTACATCACTGAGGAAGGTCCACAGACTGAAACTTTTGATCATTTTCAATAGCTATTGCATATTCAAGTTCTAAAAATCACTCTATTTCAAGACTGTGTCTTTATCGTTATCAGTCAGATTCTCTACACTGTTTGTCTTGTGTATTCCTTACCCTGTGCAGCCTATAATTAATGGAATTAACAGTATAATAAAATACAATATTAAATTGGTAAAATTATGACTACAAATGAACTCATCATTCTTTGACCATTGTGTATGACTGCTACTTCATTAATATTACATACACAATGTCTTCTTGATTTAGCAATGGCTTAAAGTCTAGCCAATATGAATACATGTAGGTTGAACATGATGTGGAAGTTGATATGAGATTCACACTACTACTGAGAGGCCTAAGGCCCTATAGTATAATATATCCTGTACCGAATAGAGAGGTAACAAACTTGTACAAAGGCCCTATCCTATAGAAAACCAATTATTGATTGGCCAGTTAATTTATTCAAGTGGGTATGCAATTATATTCACTACGAATTAAGCAATGTAATTGGATTGTTTTGTATGGTACAATAGATCCTCATGCTTATCAGTCACCCCTCTACCTGATACAGCAGGTTAAAGTTACCTTTGTTACTGCAAAGTACATAACCACTGAACGGCTGCTTAATTAATAATTGCTGGAGCTCAATTTTTAGAGCCTTAGCAGAAACTAATCTAGTGATTCTGTACTAGACGTATGTATTTTTAATACACAGAGAGTGGTTATCAATTATTCAGAGAGATACTGGAAATCCTACTGTTATAAATAGATAAACCATCAGTGCAAATTCACTTCATTTATATAAGCCATAATTAAGTAGACCACGGATTGCATTCTATAATGGTTGTGTTGTTACAAATAATCATGGGTAAAGAATCTCCACAACAGCAACATTTTTTTGCTCCACACTAAAATGTGTTTGCAGTTGTAGTGATACCGTACCTAATGTTACATATCCTACTTTTTTAGTACAAACATACAATAATGATAATGTGAATTGACACACCTTCGTGATAAGTTCAACAATTCCATCTCTGAAAGATAATGAGATTGTCTTCCTGAGTATAGATTGTGAAAATTCAATTACTATCATCTCCACCATATTGTACTTATTCACCCAATCCGCCTACCAGAAATTCATAAGCACATCACTTCTCACTTCTCCTTTCCACTAACAATTCTTCCTGATAACTCAACTACCCTTGGCTCCTCCCAGTGCAACTCTTATTCTCTTCACTGCCATGTGTGCTACTGGAGATCTCGCTCAAAATTTTCCACTACAAACACCACACCTCCTGACTGTTCCATATGAACTGGATAATTATTTTTTGGCCACTATTTGTTATATTAATTTTTTTATTCACTATTAACTCTAGGTCTTACAATCTTCCTATATGTGTATATGTGTATGCATGAGTGTGTGTGCGTTTGAGTATTAGTGTGTATTGGTTTTGCCAAATATGACTTTATTACCTGTTGGACAAGGATCGAGGCAAGGTAAAGCAATTGTAAAACTAAAATTTCTGGCTAAACCGAAGATAACTACTTACCAATCACTCATGAAAGAACAAACCTTGGATTTTGTCCATGAATATATCTGGCTTGGCCATGCACCATCAATTAATTGCAATTTTCATGACAATTCTTACCATATTACTATTTACAAATGGTACAATTCTTGGGCGAAGAAAGCTAGTGTGTGAATCAATGCTCATACAAGCTACTGTCATACATAATACTATGGTAAAGTATCACAACAACCAGAAAATCATCACCACAACCAGAAAATCATCAGTGCATTTCTACTAAAAATAGTGCTTGTATTTTCAATGATTACTTTCCTCACTTACTCAAGACATTGGGACCAAATAACCAAAACATTATGCATGGGAACAGAATTTAGTATTGTATCAGTTAGTACTGTCTGCAAGTAAGATACAGGTAACATTAGTGTTTATTGAACAGCTGTGTGTTGGATACCCCCCCCCCCCCCCCCCCCAATCATATTAGCTAATAAGTGAGAACAGATATCATTAGGATAACTCAAGAAAACCACACATATAAAACACAGCATTGAACAATACAGCATATAGTCTTGGCAATCACATAGTGTTATATACACTCATGTCATGTTTGCTATGCAATAAAAGCTATTATAATTTTTTGTATCTGACCTTGTGGTGTGTTGACAACCACAAGCCACTTTGCAGATGCCGCAACTGATAACTCACCTGGAGCATTTAAGCAAATTAGGAGATAAAATAACATCTAAATGGAATTAATTTCACATCACATTTATTTACAGGTATATCACTTCTGCATAGTGTCCATAAAATTATTGGGGAGTTCAATGGGAGCCAGTTACTCGCTCACCCTTAATGGAGGATGCTATCATAGATAACTTGAGTTGTGACTGTTGTAGTTGACTTCAGTCTTAGCTCGAAGGAAAATGTCTGAGGCTTAAAATTGTGGGCTATGGTGACCATGAGAGGTTCTGTCCTTCATAATAATTAGAATAGACCATCTGAATCAAATGCTTATAATAAATAATAAGGATAATGAATGCTTATGGACCTCTCATGAGGGATTATTTACAATCATTAAGATAAGCTCAAAGAAGAAAGATACACACTAGCTACAGCACATACGATACAAATGCACTCTACTTGATTGTGTAGTAGAGTTTAGAAATAATTTAGTGATCATAGGCATTAGGATCAATTAACTTGTTTTGAAAATAATTGACAAAAGTTATAATAATTATCCAAGATCAAAATTGCCTCATCTGCTGTTGACAACAATACAAATTGACTGATTAAATTGGGATAAAACATGAATAGATGTTTTTCAAAGCAAAACGGTTTTTCAAAACAGAAACAGATTATTTGGAACTTCTAATGGAACAACAACCTTGGGAACTTGATGATACACATCATTCATTATTCTAGCTTCAATTACCTAACAAAATTTCTTATCCGTCTTGTCCACAGGATATATAGTATTTCCTGCTGCAATTAGGTAGAGAATAGGATGACATTTTACAGGAAAAGTCGCTCTATGTGCAGTGAAAATGCAAACATCCAATTTGGTGAAGTGACACTTGTACTGTCAATGACTTCAGCGGTGGGTGACGATATACATGCCACATTAATGTATTAAGGACATACCACAAATTTTCGTGCTTTTATATCTCCAAATTGCTGTAAGTTTGGGTTCAGCCCCAACAATATAAAGCACTTAATATGCAAACATTTTGGAGAAAAACTGAGAAGTTTTTGTTGTGACGTAATTTGTATACTTGCCACAATAAAGAGATGCCTATAAAGCCAATTAATATATTTAGAACCTTCCTATGTGTTGGCTGGTACACTTGGTGTCTGGCAGCAATACATAATTGAGCTAGATAGCTTATCTGCGGCATCAATTAATTTATGGTAGTCTAAACCACATAGCCTGTGGTACATACAGTTCGTCCAGCTTAAAGAGTAGAAAGTTCTGTTTTTTGTTAATTGTTCTTTAAATGTATTCATGTGCAGTCAGATTGATGTCAGGAAGCTGAAACTTCACACACACACAAATTAATATATATTGAAATTGATTATGTTTTAAAAAATTGTGGTTTGTGGTCACAACTGTGGTAATAGATAGAAGAAGTGACCCTATAAATGGAGGATATTTTTGATGTTTTTAAGCCAGAAAAAGAGTATATTGAATTCGAGTGTCTAAAGATTTTGCAGACTGAATCTGTGGCTCATTAATTTGATTTGTACCAAATTTTTATATTTTAATACTATTTTACTTATTTTTAATTTCATTTTTTATAAAAAACTAAACTCCCCAAATGCTTTAAGCTGGTAATTTTGCAATTTTGAAGTAAGTGTCTTGGGAATTTAATATAAAATACCTAAATAGTTGTATTTTTATCCATATGAATTTGAAACCCCTATCTTGAAAATTAAGGGAAATAAAAATGCTTTTGTGAGAGTGTTAGTATTTTCGGTGTAAGTTGTGACGTTTTCGGAAGCTCTTATCTCAATGACGACGTATTTGTGATGTCAGAGTGTTGCGCTTGGCATTTGTGAACTAAACCAGGGACGGTGGACACGCTGGTAAAACGCGGGAGATGGGCCCGTAACCGCTAGCCACGCAAACAATCAATTAACTTTGGCGCCAAAAACCGCGGAGCAGGTGGACACAAAAACTGTCTCTGAGCTATAACTTGTATGTAGTGTACTAGTCTGAGACAGTCATTTCGAATAACATCCTTCTATTATACTTGCAGGGGAATGAAGCTGTACTTGTGAAGCCATTGGAGCAGCTTAAAACTCTGTCTCAACCATGACCAACTCCACCCTGACCGGTACCAGCTCCGACAATTCCACCAACCTTGTATTGAGACTCCGCTGCGTATAGACTCCATCATCATCACTTCAGTTTTTTCCATCGGGATTGCTACCGCTATACTCTTCAGCCCTATCGCCTACAAGTCTAAATCTTGTGCTGAACTACCCGCTCCCACTAATGAGCAACCAACTCCAAGCAATATCGGGAATACGCCATCACTTTTGCTCGAGGGACTAACTATTTCGAAAGTTACAACGGCCATCTCACGGCTCATTTGTATTTCTTATTATTGTTTACAAATGGGCTCTTTTTAGAGCTGTCACAAGTTTATTGATTATCTTAACAAATAAATTGCGAGCTCAACGTTCTGGGGGGCGGGGTGAAGTTGCGAATCAGTTGTCAACTTGAAAATAAAAATTGATATTTCGTGGAACTGGATCACTCAATTAAATCCAAATTTTGCCACAAGCAAAATACCCCCCTTAGAATAAAGTTACAGAGAGTTTTTTTAGAATAACGCACGAGTAAAACGGCATGAAATTTTACTGTTTACAAAAAAAAAGAATATAGATATTAGAAATATGGCTCTGTAATGTTGCGAAGAAGCCCACAGGCTACCTCTGGAAAAGAAATGAGCGCAGTAGCTCTTTTGGCCGCTTCGAAATAACTTTGAATAGTAGCCAGTGTGCAGAGCTGTATCTCCGTCCCAGGTGGGTCTTTATTCTTCAAATTTGGCTTGCTGGAGTCCTCTATTGGTGCTCATTCCACCAGTAACAACAAAGTAAGCCCACAGTACACAGAAAAAGAAATATAAAGACATAGCAAAAACAGTCAATTTGTGGTTACGCGCAAAGGGAAGTTCCCGAATAGGAGCTGCCGTGTGAGGACGCGGCTCAAGTTTAACTACGAGTTGTGACGTAGGACGGACAAATTTGTGACATCAAAAAAATGGCGCTTAATGTATGGAATGTCTATGGAGATAGCGTAGTTCTTATGCTTATGCTGTTTTATATGACTTAGTTTCGAGTGGATTGGGATCTAACAACACAAAAAAGGTATGGCTAAGCTTATTGTGATTGCAACTAGTCTAAGTTTTGAGATCTGTACTTTCTACTCTTTAAGCTGGACGAACTGTACCTGCAGCACTAATAATGCAAAACTTCAGCCATACATAGTACAATGCATTGTGGGTGCCACTAAAATGGACTTAACTGACACCACAATTAGCTAGCTGTTGTGATATAAAAAAGAAGTATGACACTACATACACTTGCTATAAAACCTATAGTAGTAGCTCGACATACTCAGGGGGTAGATGGGGGACGTGGAATTTAATAAGAAATTTGTTATAAAATAATCATCTATTGAACTCAAGGCAATCCATAGTGTAAAACAAACTAGGCTTGATGACTGAAGTCTATTGGGCACTTCAATCGTTCATTGATAGTGGTATTGTAGATGGTATGGGTATATGTCAAGAAGGCTGGTATGAAGATTGGTCTGGAAAACAAGACTGAAAGAAAATTCAGGTGCACTGTGATATTTACATATTATATGGTTTTTCAGTTTTTCTTAGCCAATTGTCACATAACTCTATAAAATCCCCAAAATCAGTTCCATCAGATGTAACTTTCATCTGTTGTAGCTCAGAGGATGTAAATTGAAGTTGCTTTCCAAACTCCTTCCATTTTGAAGACACACTACGCAATTCAATTAGCATTGTATCCAGATTTAAAAGATCATCTAAATACAGTGAAAATTGTTAATATGTGAGTGGGTCTAGGAAAAGGGACCTTATGGCGCAAATAAAAAAAATTGAGTTTTTTATGCTAATAAAAAGATACAATTTATCTCAACTTAGTGCTAAAATACTGGAGGGTAAAACCTTCGACATGCAGAGAAACTGGCAGTTGAACTGGGCCCTATTCAGCAAAGCAATATATTGAGCTAGAAATCGAGAAAACATAAATTGAATTTCCACTTCCGGTATAATTAACGTTTCCGTATACTTAACGGCGTACTCCGCATACGCAATTAAATCGTACAGCCGCTTTTTCGGCGACTAACGAAGTTTGCGTAGAGTTCTTTTTAGCTTTCAGGGCGTCTCACGACCTGTCTTGTTGGAATCCTTGGCTGCTCTATTCGCTGTAGCGGTAAATTTTAAGCCAAAGGTAAGCTGTAGAGTGCATGCAGTAGTCTCAAAGCTATGCCGTTTTTTTTAGCTAGCACTAGAAACTCCGCCCATTCCCCGTTTATTGTACTTCGAGAATGAGAGAGAATAAAAAGTAGCTTGTCTTTTCACGGCACGCTTGGGGTCTTTTAAGTCGTTTTGACATGCGAAATTTGGCATAGACGTAGAGTAAGGGTCACTAAGACTAATTCTGCAAAAAACAAAAATAGGAGAAAGAAAGAATTTTTCCGATGACTTTACTTCTGGAGCCTATATCTCAATTTCAATTTTTGCGCCGTAAGGTCCCTTTTCCCAGACCCGCTCACATATACTAGCTATTAAAGTCATTGTTCATTACTTCAATGCATGGATTAATGATTCTTGAGAATATGTGCATTCTGAAATTTGATACTAAAAATTCTAATGGAGATATGTGTGCAGCCATGGCTTTGTTAATATTTGCATATGCTAAATATAATCTTTTTTAATTGTAACAGAGAGATACTTTAACTGTACATGTTCATCACTTAAAAGTAGTTCTCATTTACTTACCTGCAGGATTTCTTTCAAAGTTTATTTCCTTGTATTCGCAATGTTTATTTTCTTGGGTATGTGACCTTGTGTGCTGTAACAAATAATATAAGTTGAAAGCAAAGTCTTTCAAAATATTTAAATAAACTACTTAACCCTACAAACATCTGATAACAGATATTGTTTTTCAGATGCAGAGTAAGCTATTCACCTTGTTTGCTTTATCACCTGAAGTTTTGATAATGTCATAAAAATCTTCCTAAATACAAAGAAAATAGATTGAATGAAATCATCACAATAAAAGTAACCACTTGCCACAGCATTGGATCTGTTAAATTAATATGACTATATTCTTCTTCTTGGTACTGCCCTGAAGATTTTGATTGTCTTAAATTTAATTTCCCATATTCACCTGTATTAGTCTATACAATTGTCAAATTACTATTGTAAACTGTTTTATTTATCCTTTCGATAAAATTTATTAAATTATCATCTATGTACCTATAAACTTCACTATACGTTTATAGTAATACTTGCAACTTGTTTGATGGTTGAGTGAATTAATTTTCTTCTATCACTAATAACAATGTTATCAATTAGTTCTTAGAAGTAATTAGTTAATTATATAAGCATATAAGTTATATAGGAATTGTTAATATTATTACCTCAAAAATTGACGACTAATTTTTTTCTGACCAAAAAAGCTTGCACTGATATATTCTGAGTATTTCTTTGACAGATAATAGATTGGAGATTTACATTGACCAGATGCCAATATTATGACAGTTACTATCCATGGAACTGTACACAACCCTAACTATCTAAAATGGTTCATGAAAGGTCATTGCAAGTAGTAATGTTATTATAAAAAAGCATTGCTTGGAAAAATATTAGACAAAACTTCATGGTGTTACGTGGACTGCAAATGTTCAATTAACAATATTCACTGCTATTTTAAGAATGTAGTTATAACTGTCATCAATTGTGGTAAAACAGATGGGTAATTTTGTCAAAGCCAATGATGATGAAAAATTGTAGGAATTTGTGCATTTATAAATTTTTTCTGATGCATGCAAAAAAATTCTGTTAGAATAAATATCATTTTTATCTGCTATTAATATAAAAAAAATTACATACATACTTACACTTATTTGAATTTGCTTGTGACTTATTTTATTGTATTCCACATCATCCAAAATTTTTTTTAAGATTTTGAGCAATAAAGTTAGTTAAGTGGGAGATAAACTAGTGTACATGTACATACCTGATATTCATCTCTATTTCTATAACAAAAAGGAAGTATTCATATTATGTTTATTATTGTACATGAGCAAACATACCTGTGTTTAGAAGTTACCTTGAATATCTTAATGCTGCAATGATTTGTCATTATACACAATTTCCTTTTCTTTATTATAATAAAAATTATTATGAGAGAAATTATTACTGCACATACACAAGAAGCTGCAGAAACTATTGAAATTATAGTGTTGGGAGTAGCTACATGAGAAACATCCAAATAAACAAACAAACAAATAGAACAACAATAAACAACTCACAATTTTTTTTAATTTTATTGCAATGATTAAAACTGCAACTATGAAAATATTATTAGTTTAGTACAACAAAAACACGTTATAATGGGATAATTACAACAGAAAAACAGCCACAATGAAATAGTCAATACTTGTAGCAAGGCGTACAAACAAACAAATGATAGCATCTCTCACTTGTATTTAAATATATTTGATGTAAATGTGTCTTCCATTGCTTGCTTACCTGACGTGCTGCTGGTAGTAATAATACAATTGTCTTCCCCAAGATCAGGATTCCATTGCCCATTAATGCAAGTATATGGAATAGTTTTACCATTTGGACATTTAAAAGTGTTGTTATGTAAGTTGTCAGTATCATAAGATGGCAATATGTTCTGTAAATCATCACATGGTGAGCTGCTGCCATCTGCATAGGTAGACTACCATTTTTACTATAATAATTGTGTATTGGATTTGAAAAGAAAATGGAATAATAGCATTTAACTAAACTAACAATCATATTATATTTGAGACCCCCTCCATATTGTACACCCCAAAATGACAACTAGCATGCTATATTCTTGATAAGCATCATTACACTAAGTAAAATATTAGATGACTATTGACTTGATAAAAGCTAGTATGATTTATACAATTATTTTAGTGGTTCAATGCTTTAAAATCTTTCCAAAAATAGTTTACTTGAGAGATCAATGTAGAATATGCAGTCAATATGTAGCATTTTGTGTTACAATAATATGTGAGATAATAATTTAAGTAGTCTTTAAATAAAAGCCAACAGGTCTAGTCATTATGACTGTTGTTACTTGTTTTACTTAGCTTTTGCCATAATATTATCAAGCAAACTAAGCTTTCTATATGAAAAAAGTTACTACTCCATTGATCAGTCTGTAAATTTTTACTTAGAACCATAGGAAATGACTTATAAAGTTCTGACCAAGTTTTAATATTCATATTTAAAAGCACCAACCTTTAGTGGCACTGCATGTCACTGTGCCTTGTTATAAACAAGTATGTGATACTTAATTATGGATTAGAAATTAACGGCAACAACATTTTAGTATGATATTCCATCTACTAGCTAGCAGAAGCTATGTGGAGTATTAATTTATATTATTAATAATAATAAAGTGACTATTTGAAACCCTAAACATGTTTGTTAAAGAGTGACTAACCTTGGGTGCAGTTAGTGTCAGATTCTGAAACCATAATGCAGAATTTATTTATAGAGTTATTGTAAGGACATTCATAATTGTAGTCTGTATCATTCCAGTTTAAATAAATGAACACTCTTTGCAAAGCAGAACAATTTTGGACTACAATATTATTCGTAACAGAAAAAAATTCATTGCATACTTCACTCTTCATATTCAGTTTATAATCTTCATTGTACAATAATGTTAAATAAATGCTGTTGTTGTGTGACATCATATTTATAGAACCATTCCTCGATGATATAGTAATATTAGTTTCAATTGAAGATATAGAGGTATTCCCAAAAATCAAGTCAAAAGTTGACATCATCTCCAAACGTTTAAAATTTATGATAACAAATTTATCAAAACTTGGTTTGTCTACTTATAAAGGAATAATTATAATTAAAATCATTTACATATAGTGCAACAAAGCACACAGTCCTATCATTTCTTAATTAATACTATTATTAGTGGGATTAAGATTAGTGAGTTTGAAGGTAAATGTGCAATTTTTTAAAAAATATAAGTGGTTTCCACTAACCGTAAGGGGCACACATACAATCCTACATACATATATATATAATATTTAACATCTATATATATAACTTAATTCCTGATTTTCAATTGTCCACCTCTAATAGTGTCTCACTCACTTCACTCGATTGATAATTAATTGATGACGACACTCTCACATGCCACAGATTACAAATGGAGACATTTTGGTATTAGTTGCCCATTATCTACAGTTAGATTTTTACTCTGTTAATCAACTCATATTCTTTATTATTACCTTGTGTAAGTATTTTAACACGATGATTGTTGTTGCAAATGATAGTTGATGGAATTAAATGACTAACTCTATATTGAAAAGTTAAGTTTGATGAACCATTACCATAATATTGTGTTGTTATACTACCATCAGTTTTAGTTGTTTTACCATCCAACACAGTGTATATGACACGAACTTCTGTAGAACTTATATGCCACATCCATTCTATGGAACCAGATGAAACATTGCACTGTAGAGTCACATAATCTCCTTCACACAAATATATATTGCCACTAGGCTCTAGCAAGGTTGTACGAGTAGTCATAATACCTGCAATACACAACATAGTATGTGAATTTAAGGTCTCAGTGTGCCACGATGAATATCTGTAAAATCCTTTGTGATTAAGTACATTAGTCCTTGAAGATGATTTGGACTGAGGGAGGGTCATACACTTGGAACTAAGCCACACCCACTTACTACATTAAATTTAATTACCATTTGGTTGTCAAGTGATAGTTAAATCCAACTGATGCACTCCATCACAAATGGTGATCTAACCCAGGTATATAAGAAGAGAGAACTCTGAGCTACACCTCAGTAGAAAGTTAAGAGGAACACTGCAAGAGCTTCCAGGTAGATTCTGTTCTCTAGTTTATTGGAAGCCCAAATTCCACACTGAAGTGAAATTTCAAATGGGTAGGAACCAAGTTGAAAAAAAGGGGGGGGGGTGGGATAGTTACATGGCTACGTGCAAAAATATTACTGATTATTATATTTTCTGGAATAATATGGTTAACAAGTAACAATCATCAACTTCTTCAAGCTAAAATGTAGCTGTCAACATTCGATATAGTGTGAGTTATACTATGGGTGCTGCTAATGAATTTGGCTCCTCCCCAATTATAAGAAGACATAAAGTGGAGGGGCTGAGGCACCATTTAAAAAATAAATATGTGGATGTGGTGACCATGCCCACTAACTGGGACAAGCCCACCACACAAACTCAAGAACAGTAAACATTATAGTATTGTCAGTCTTACCCTTTACCTAGTTCATATTATAATAGTTTATTTCTGTATCATCCCTTACCACTTCATTTACATGCAATGCATGCTCTGCACATGCCCAGACCGGTTCTCTAAATAAGGACCAGCTTGAGCATGTGCTTCTCAGTCTGTCTTTTGAGAATAGAATTAAAACCTCTACCTCTGAGAAGATTCTTAACTGTGCTAATTGCATCCTGAGCCTGTTAAAGGGCTAGGCTAGCTAATTGCATGGTTGTGGTGGCAGCAACCTCAGTTATCTCTACAGCCTGCCAGTCCCACCACAGTGGATAGCTGCCAATTTTGTCCAAACGTTATGGAGAATTCTAAAAAGTAATATTTTTAACCCTATTCAAATTAAAATAATTTTTTTCTAAACCACTGGCTACATTCATATTACTGTTAAAAGTGGGAAACAGTCTCCCTTCCTGCCCCTTTTCTCCTACCCTGAATTCCATGTGCACTTGCTATTTAACAATAATTAAAATAATTTTTCAAAGACTCGTACAATCCATGAAACAGAAGAAGTGGATGTGGTCAAAACTCCTCATTTAGTGGTGCTAAAAATGAAATGCTGTTTTACAGTGGCTCTAATAGTTGGCTATGCATTGTTCTTTGATAAAGTAAACAAAGATTCATGTGTTTAGGTTGGCTACAAGAATATTATTCTTCTTTTCCTTTCAATACACAAAGAACCAATGATTGACAACTTCATTGCTACACTTCAGTTTAGGTTTACAGGACCTATATATGTAATTATACACTGATGGGAGAAGAGGTTGTTCATGTACCAATCATAATATCGATTTCTCTTGCTATAAAAAGTCAGCCGCTCTTGTCTTGAGACAATGGGGGGGGGGGGGCTTGCCTAATTCCCCCCCCCCCCCCCTGTTCTTTACCTTTAGTTACTTTGTATAAGAAGCCGTTTATTGAATTACATAATCATATTTAAATTTTGTGGCAACAAGCAAGTGAGTGGAGTGCTCACTTTCTACAATAAACAACGTGAAATTTATTGTGGTTTTAACACTGACGGAATAAGCTTTTTATTAACATAACCTCAATGTATCATTTTAAAACTAAGTGTAACTCTTAGTAGACATAAAAAATATTATTATTATATTAGCCTATTTATTATAGAATACTTGATAGCCACTAGGTTGTGTTCCATTAGCATAAACATCTAGCTTTGGAAGGTTTGCTTAATGTCAGTGGTCTTCCAATCTAATTACTTTATCAATTGTAGCTACTACAGTGGAAACTGTGATAGCAATCAGTCTATAGAGCAAATAACCCTAGTGAATGTTATTGCCTCTTCAGATACTATATTGCTAAATATCTACCCTCTGATTATGAACTGAAACGTGGATAAAAATATATCAGAAACTAGCTAAGTTTCTTTTCACATCATTTTCTCATTAACAAGATTATACTTTACATAGTGGTATTCTATGAACTACATTCTAATATATATATAAGTTAATTTAATGTTGGAGGATTGTAATACTTTTACACTTGTGTATTTTTTTATTTTAAAACTTTATAATAAACTTGGTTTTTGGCAGCAACTGGAGCGAGTAAGACAGTATTAGGGGTGGACAATGTAAAATCAGGTAAATGTTTTATAATGTTAATACCATAGCAAGTCGTTTTTCCATACAAAAAAGTGTGGTATTACTTTGAAATACCGCAGCAGTGGAAAACTGAAATAATGATCTGATTGATCACAGTGATCTCTTCACGACCCTGCCGCAATATTACCTGCTAGGCAATGTTGCGGCAAAATTCCAGGGAAACGCTATTAAGCAACTGTAAGAAAAGTATGAGTAATAACAGAACTGGAATGAAAAAATTTCTTTGATGGAAATATAATACAAGATTATGGTTTTCTTAGCTACTGAACTAAACTGTTATCTTTGGCTATAGTATTAACATTTGATACTCACAGAAAACTGTAGTATTAGATTAAATAACATTCATATGGTGAGAAATTCCATGAGGCGAAGTCGAGTGAAAATTATTAATCCCGAATTCCGCAGTTTTCCGTGGTATTATATCTCCATATTATATGGATGGTGAGTACGCCCCTTAAACGTGCATGCGAGTGCATCTTTCTCCTAAAAAAAAGATTTTTTTTAGCTTGACCACAGTTTCTTTTGATACTACAACATACATTAAGCAAGTCTTACTTCAAACTCAGGTTCAAAATTGTGAGAGAATTCCTGGCAAACGCTTGTTTTATGAGTCACAAAAAGTTGCTACAACTGGTTACTATGGCATTGAAAATGCTTTATCAGACATACATTTATAGAAAAACTTCCTTTTTTTAGTGCTGCTTAAGTACCGCTTGTTGGTTATCATGCATCTTTGGTGGTCAGAATGGCTTGTAATAACAGCTTCATCTTGTAAAATTCACATTGTAGCTGTAAGTAACCTAACAGATTCTTACTTGTCCAAAAAACTAGGCTTCTGTTTTTTTTTGTTTGTTTTTTTGTGGTTGAAATTCACAACTAACTGGACTACTAGTTATTTCATTTTGTCAACAAGTTAAAGATTGGATGTTTTATCCATCTATATACGTGTATCATTGCAAGCCTCCTCGACAGTTTTGATCATTATATTTTAGCATAACTTGATTAAATCTCAGTCTAAAGTATGATTCAGCAAATCTAGCAAAGCAAGCGAAGCTGTATGCTAATAATTTTGAGATATATTATATCTATGTCTTCAATTCACTTGTGTACACATACATATACTCTCTTTTGATGTAGGAATGCCTGATCCTCCCAATAATAAGCCAGAATTTACTATAAAGTTCCCTAGCAATTTATTATCATTGAGGGCTTTTTGTTGAATGTTATGTAAATGGTCAGCAGAAATGAAATAGCTAAGGAGGTAGGGAGGTTAAAATGCTAGAAACGAGCACACAAAGCTTCCCAAATAACATAAGAAAATCTGGGAGGAGAAAAAATATATAATGGAAAAGACAGGGTTCAAAGAAGAGCTAAAAAATGCTGCTACTGTAGAGCAGGCAGAATATTAAATGGGTATGTTAAAACCACAATAGTGTATTTATAGTATTCAAGAACATTGAAAGTCAATTCTCTGAAGGGATGATTCGAAGTTAGTATAGCAAGCTTTTCTTTTAGCCTTCCTTGCCCCTTAGCTTTGCTTCACTGACTTCAATGGAATCAATATCTCGTGGCAGTATTAAGTTATGATCCTCTGTTCAGTTAAACAGGTGCATTTTTTCTTGAAGAGTTACCAAATTATTTGTACTATAAGCTGAACATTATGTACATTTATGCAAGCTTCATTTAGTTTCAATGACCTGTAAAACTTCTTATAAACTAAACCTATCTTTCGGAACTAAAAATCCAAACTTTCTGCAAACTTATAATTTGTGTATGTACATAGCTATAGGCAACCTATTTAGTCCTAAAGCTAATTAATATTTTATTGTGGTACTTCACAGCAGATAACAGTATGTATTACCTGAGTGATAGAGCTAGCTATCCAGCAATGTGCCCTCTATGGCACTACCCATCTTTTAAGTAGAAGTTAGACTGTACCAATACTAGTAGTTGGCACTACATTAAACTAGTTATAATCTTAAGACTATAACATACCTTTAATGAAGGAGATTAATACTATAAAAAGTAGCATGACCTCGCTAGTTTTCAACTTGTCCGTTAGTCACGTTCCGTGTCCAATTTATAGCTCAAGGACCTGACCCTCCCGCACAATTTATAGCTCGAGGACCTGACACTACCGCACAATTTATAGCTCAAGGACCTGACACTCCCGCACAATTTATAGCTCAAGGACCTGACACTCCCGCACACTGACCCTCTCACTCCGCCTCTTGCCTGGAGTTGTGGTAAAGGGTTTCGGACCACGAGACTACGCACGGTAAAGAGCAAATTTATAAGGATATCTCTAAACAATTTGATTTAACTTAGCTATAATGTATAAAGCCACAATAGGAAGGAATATTTCCTGTTTCAAATTGTTAAATTCAACACCGGCAGAAGGTATTTGTTGTGCTTGTGGCAAAACTTCTCAGTTTTAGTTTCACAGTGCTGTAATGGTTGATCTCTAGCTAGTTTGCCGTGTATGTGGCAGTTCTGCTAGGAAACTATAAATTCAGCTTTGGAAAATGCTTCTTTTGTCAGGAAAACATTTTTTGTCATTTTAGTATTAATTATCCTTTCCCCCCACACCAATGAGTCTGTGTTTTTTTTTTTCAATTCCATAAAGAAAATCAGAGTGAAAATATTACTATAAATATATTTGTATTGTGTTTTTAATTTTTAAGTGGAGGGTTGTGGTGAAATTTTATGAGGGAGATGAATGAGAAACAGAAAATTTCCTGCTGTGGCCTAATGAACCTTTGTATGTTGTGAAATAACCTCTCTCTCCCCTCTTCCCCCCTCCCCCGTCTCCCCCACTCGTCCTTAGAATGGACCATTTTTAGGGTCCATTTAATAGCTTAGTCAATGTAGAGTTTTCCCCCATGAAGTATATAAATAGTTTTCATGAGAGTAAATTGGCGTGTGGTACTCCCCTCTCCCCTTCACCCACTTAATCAACTTCCATTACCCCTGCTGGACTTATAGCTATTGTAGAAACTAATGGATCACATGTTCTATGCTTGAGCTGCCATGTTTATTAATATAATCAAGTGGAACAACTCTTAGCTATGTTTCACATACAATTCCTTAAATAAATAGCTGTGTGAGTCATGTACATCTAGTATTTTATCATTATGTCTTACGATGTGCACATAAAATTAATATTCTACCTTAGCTATAACAACTTTGAAATTATAATAGTAATCAAGAAAATGAGTAACCTTGTACTGACTTAAATTGTGTGTACACTCACATCAAACATTGTAAATGAGAACCCTACTTTACCCATCGATTTTATACTTCCAACTATCACAGAACCACAGTATTAACAAAATTCAACAACTTTGCACTATTTTCATCATCAATAACTATACAAATTTTATTACGTGATTTATAATGAAATCATAGGCTCCAACTGTCCTCAAATCAGAAGGAAAGTCCTTAATTTTTGGAATTTGTCCTTCGTCCTTCAAAGACTTGCTACTGCTCTATTGTTTGTCCTTAAAACAGCACTGACCTCATATAGCTAGCTATAAATAGAGCAGCTGACCTTGCATATGCTCAGCAGAGCATGCATTGCATATTTGTCATATTAATTATGTCACCATGTATACACTGTAACTACAACTGGAAGCTTGCATAGTTTTAAAGAATGCAAGATAAGCTATAAATAATATCCATCATGACATGTACTAAATTATTAAAATATGCAGGTGCTATAGCCATGCAGCTGCTGCCAGCTCTCTCAACTACTTGTCAGGTCTGAACAACTTTCTAGCTTTCTGAGTCTCATTCCTCGGGTCTCTAGACTTGTTGTGTCTTCAATAAATTATGTCTGATTTTTTGCCTGGGCCTACACTGCCTAAGAAACCCAAACGACTACGTCATTACAATCCTAGCTGGATTCAACAGTTTCCAGGAATTGGGACTTCTTCCAAGGGTATGTATGTATGTCATAGTTCTAGAGATAACACATTGCATGTAAACATAATGACAGGTAATGTGTATGCAAGATGTACTCACTCTGCATTGGACTTCAGCATATCTAATGGTGGGCTCAGTAATGTGAAAACTCATTTTACATGGAAAGCATCACCAAGAGTTGGCCACAGCCTGCTCTTTAAGATCAGTGAAAACTTTTTTTTTCAGCCACAGGCACCTCACGGTGTAATATTGAAGCAGAAGCTCTGTGGACACGGTTTGTGGCTAAACATAATATCTCTTTCCAGACCAGTGACCATGCCACCAAACTCTTCAGTCACATGTTTCCAGATTCCAACATAGCAAAGAAGTTACCTGTGGACATAAAAAAAACTGTAGCAATCGTCAAGGAAGCTTTGACCCCCCATTTTCTATATAACATTCTAAATGATATGTCAAAATTCTTTTCCATAATGATATATGAGTTGAATGATAAAACGGACAAGTCCTGCATTATTCTTGTTTGTGTTTTTTATTCATGTGTGGGAGACATTCGCACTAGATTTCTTGACGTGCCTATTGTCAATGTGGGTACAGCCTGTAACCTTTTTGATACCTTGAAGTTGTCTTTCAGTAATCATGCGCTAGATTTCAGCTGTCTGACACGACTAATGTGATCAAAGGCACAAGGTTGGGCGTCTCATGTGTTTGATGTGGGCTATATCTGCCATCTAGCAGATCTTGCTGCTAAGCCGGGTATGGAAGTGTTTCCCGTAGACTTATATCAATAGTTCATGGATGCATTTTACTACTTTTACCATTCCAGTAAAAGGAAGCAAGAATTTTGTGACCTCTGGTTTTCTCTATTTACAAGTTAGCCTCAAACAGTTCTTAAGCATTGTACTACTCGGTGGCTTAGTCTATTGCATTGTGTTGGTTGGTATATTTTTCAATTTTGATGGTGTAATGTCTTATTTTCGGTCGTGTAGTGAGGCTGAGACAAGTAAAGTAGTTAGCATTCTACAACGGCTTGAAAACCCTCTTACCAAACCTCTTCTTCATTTCCTGTGTTTTATTCTTCCATCAATGGATAAGTTCAATTGTCTATTTCAGAAGTCAACCCAGAATACAACCTGTCACTTGTACATGGAAATGTCTAGGCTGGTTCGTTTGTATGCCAGCAATGTTTTGAAGCCAGAGTCTATTACTGCAGTGGGTGAGGATCTCTATAAGCTAAGGGGGGGGATAGGGCATTTTTGTTGGAAAAAAATTTTTTTTTTTTAATTTTTTTATTGTAGATACAGGCTTACTGGATGTGGATCCCAAGTTTCAAGACCATTGGACATTTCTACAGCTTATAATGATTTTTTTTATACACACTAGTTCATTGTTTCAGTTATTGAATCACCCTGGAAAGAACCGTTCACTTTATTTCTTACCGTTACTTTCTAACGATCGACTAGTTCTTTCTTTACTGTAAAACCTACGCTTTTTATAGTTCAAAATGAAGCACACAGGAAGTGCTCAGTGACTATAGCAACAAGCAATTACGTAGAAGAAGTAGGCGGGAGTGCGCACGGCCGATGTTTTTTTTTTTTTTTTTGCTTGATTGGAACTTGAACTTGTGTCCGCATGGCTCTCTCTTTATTCTCTTTGTTTCTTGAAACTACGCCGAGGAGAACTTGTAGAAAGCGCCCTAAAGGGTTCCTTGTCACTCAGTGGCAACAACAGTCACCTACTAAACGAAGAAGGATGGATTCAGAGGCTACCCGTCCCTCGGTGAGTAAGACTAAATTATTTAGCTCACCACCTAGGTCTATAGGGTTTACTTCTGAAAGCTCTAGTGCTCTATTGCGCCCAAGAAATAGTAAATCCTCAAGTCCATTGTCAGACAATAGTTCTGTAGCTCTCCCTGATGCTGGTTCAACTGAAGCAGATAAATATTATATACTGGGCATAGGCTAATGAGAATGGCTAATGAGAATGGCGGTAGTGAGTCTAGGAATGACATGGCAGAAGCAAATGAACTTGACAATGCAGAGTCAGATCAAAATAATGATGCAGAGTCAAGTGAAAATGATGATGCCAAGTCAAGTGGTTCAGAGGAGGAATCCTCTGAGTCAGATTCTGAGGCTAGTTGCAGTCATGATGATCAGGCTGACTCTGACGGGGTTGGTGTCGGCAGTGAGGTCCCATCCAACGATTGGACCAAGCCCCCATCAGATGTTACTGTAACGTTTAATGGAACTTGGTCTAACCAATATATCAAGATAACTTCTAAAACCTTAATTTAGGTCTAAATATTCATTGTATGCAATATTATGCTTTCTTGCAGGCATTGTCAGCTGTCATTACAAGTGTCGGTGTTTAACCTCAATTATCTCAAAGCTACATTTTCCCAAAGTGGTCATACTTCGGTACATCATAACTTACTCTCACTATTTTTTTATTTTTATGTTTATATATCATCTTAAAGCTCATATTCTACTCTTTAAAATGAACTGATACTTTTTCAAAAAAAAAATTTTTTCTTTAGTTATGCAAGTTTTTCAAAAAAAAATGAATTTTTGGACATTTTTGGACAAAAACAATTATAAAAAAAAAAATAAGGAGAAATTCCAAAAAGTATCAATACAATTATGAGATAAAAGTATACTGAATGTGTGAAAAAAGTTTGGAGTGTTGAGGATCATGTCTGATGGGGGTTACATCGTACCTAATAGGTAAAGGGTGAGTGTACGATGAAACCGATCACTTTGGGTGGGTGGGGCCAAGTTGATATATCTGTAGCTCATCTTGAAGATGATGCTTTACTCATCATTTTATGACTTGAAGTATGAAAAAATACACATGGATGACTGATTTATGACCAAATAAGCAAAATACCCCAAAAATGCCCTATCCCCCCCTCAATAGTAATCAAGAAAATGAGTAAGCTTGTACTGTCTTAAATTGTGTGTACACTCACATCAAACATTGTAAATGAGTACCCTACTTTCCCCATCTATTTTATACTTCCCACTATGACAGAACCATAGTATTAACTGAATTCAACAATTTTGCACTATTTTCATCACCAATAGAACTCATACACAAATTTTATTACGTGATTTATAATGAAGAAATTGTTTGCAATTGAATTGAACATCCCAACAACAAAACAAAAAAAAACACAAAAGCGAAGAGGGAGATCATATGTACTCATGTTGTCTTCTTGTGATATAATTATGTCAAAGCAATGATTCTCAAGTACACTACATCAAATTTCATGGGATTCGATTAGACCACTGACAGAAACACCTAGTAGAAACTATTTGATATTGTAAACACCTGTATATTTCTCGAAGTAGGAAGAAGATAAACCACTTTACTACCAGTATCTTTTGACAACAAGCACTCACAACTAAAGGGTTTCAATACATAGTAACAATTTGCTATAACATGGAGTACCCAACACTGAGCTCAGTGTTGGGTACTATATGTTATAATTGTTGGTATCATTCTTCATTCATAGTGGAATCCAAAAGATGAACAATTAAGTAGTTGTGTATTAGGTGCTTTCTATAGTGTCATTCAGAAACCACCTAATATGAATGGGTGTTACAGGAAGTTTTTCCGCCAGAAATTGTAACCAGAAGCTAGTTTTTTTCTATCTCCCGATGAAATTTTACTTAGAATATTTTATCCCCTGCTGGGTAATTTTAAGTGCATAATTTTTTCTTTATGCATTTTAAACAATACAAGGTATGTATTAAATAACAAGACGATAACACAGGCGGACCAATTATTAATAGCATCCCATAGTTGTCCACAACTACTTAATTGTTCATCTTTTATTAAACAATGATGTATTAAATAACAAAATGATAACACAGACCCATTATTATTAATTACATCCCATATAGTTGTTAATAGCAACTTAATTGTTCATCTTTTACTGAACAATGACAGCATGCTGTATTGGAATCCATTTCAATCAGGTACTGCAATCAACCAATAAAACATACAGAAATGTTCTAACTCTACTGAGCTAAACTATCTCCAAACTTTAAATCTGTCCCTGTGGCAATAAGAGGAAAATGTAATACTAGCAATAGTTGTGACATAGGGGATGGGGAAAAAAAAGCATATGCAATAAGGAAACAAAAAATTGTCACAATAGTACTTGTTTCCTCTAATTTAGCTTAATAGCAATATTGTCGCAATAGTACGATTTTTTTTTTTACTGAAATAACTGGCTTATGATCAATTTCTTAGGTGTCAAAAATATTTGACTAAACAACTTCACAATTAAAATAATTATTATAATTTATCAATATCTCAGCATGCCAGGAACACAAATTGCAGGTACCTACCTGCCGAACTATCATCTGTTTGCCTTACAATGTAGACTTTTGAACTTCAAGGAGTGCATTTGTCAACCCAGGAACCAGGACATACATTTATGAAGAATGATTTTTTTTTCTATTATTATTTGGTAATTAGCTACTAAGAAATAATTCTGGGTCTCACTGTACCCACAAGAATTTATGTCAAAATGTGAGTTTATAGCCCACGATACACTACTAAATCTGTAATTATGTAGCAACTTTAGTAGCTACTATTTTACATTGGTATTATTTCTATCTAAGCCAAATCTGGTCTAAACCTGCAGTCTTTTTTGATAGCTATTAGGTTAGTGAATCTGCAAAATTAAGCACTTTTTATATGTTACTCTTGCAGTCTTTTTTGATAGCTATTAGGTTAGTGAATCTGCAAAATTACGCACTTTTTATATCTTACTCTATTACATTGCCTTTCACATACTATTTGAATATCAGCCTACCTTTGAATAGAATCATGTCCTCGTCAATAATAACCTGACTGATGCATCTCACGTTACAATAAAAAAAAAAGAAAAAAAAAAAGAAGCATCAAAAGGTAGACAATTCAAATGAAACCACAGAGATGCTGACATAACATTGTTCAAATATTTATTTTGTGACACTAAAATCGTTTAGTCTATTCTGGGAGGAAAGTTTGTTTGCTAATATATTCTTGGAATTGTATAATCTTCAAAATTGATTAGAATCAACAACTCAATAACTATAGCAAACAGAAATGAATTGACTGATGGATCACAAGTTACTAAATCTAGTTAACTAGGAGTTCTCTGACTTGCATTGATGCAATTATTCATGTGGAAAGTGTTGCTGTGTGTCTTATAACTTATATATGCAGTGTTTGTTTTAGAATGTTCAGCTAGGATTTTCTAGAATTTAGTAACCTGCATGGCTTGTGGTGAATAGGTTCTTGAATTCTCCAACCCAGGGTCTAGCTAGCAAGGCCCTAATCCCAGTTTCTCGATGTAGTCATTCAAGTTAGGCTACAAACTGAGAATTAAGGAAAAAGGATGGGAATGAATGATAATAGCTGAATAGTGTGTGCGTGTGTGTGTATATAGTCTATGCATAACAGTTGAAAATGTAATGTGAATAAGTTGTTTAATTTGCATTACATGAGAAGATGTAATGTGAATAAGTTAATTTGATATACAGTAATAGGTAAAAATATGTAGCTAATGGGTACAGAAAGTAAATAATGATTATTCAATTAGCTATTGTTGTTAATGTGTGGGGTTGTGTCACACCACAACAAAGTGATAATTGATACTCTAACTGTATAACAAGAATACAATTAGATATGCTAATGAAAATGCATTGCTTAGCTAGATAACTATAATTAAAATTACATGAATGAGTTGAATGACAATGAGATACCAACTTAGAGCAACAAAATTGATCATGGAACCAAAAAATACTTTTCATAACAATAATATCACAATATTGAATTTTAATACACTTTTTTTTATATAGGTGATACTTTTGATTCCCTATAACCTATAACGGCTTGTGCTGGAGAAGTACTGAAATTCAAATGTACTGTATTGCGAGGCTCAATGTCTTGGAGATGGCCTGAAAACAACAGGATTCTAATACTAAACTTGAATGGTGTAGCCCAAGCACATAATAATTATGATTTCTACGAAAGGTAGTGTTTCCGCAAACATATCAGATTCTCGTTCTTCAGAACTACAATTCCAGTATGGTAATAACAGTTATTACTTTCCTAAAATATGTTGTAATGATTTGGAAACAAAAATATCCTAACAAGGTAACTTCTGATGGTAGCACTAAATTATAGATTTTTAGTTGCAAGAGTAGTACAAACAATATGGTTCCACAAAAGTTTCAAATTGGTGTGATTATCAGCAAAAAAATATTAAGCAAACTATCCTGAGGATGAAGATATATCACTCACATTCTCAATATAAGCATTCATAGTTACAATTAGCTCCTATGTTTGGAGCACACTAATTGCATACTGAAATTAAAGTGCATTGACATTTACATAATGTTGAACTGTAGCTCAAAAGAATTGATTCATTTTTACTGGCTGTCTTAATCCACCATGCATTGTCAGGGGTATAGTTCGGGGTTAACGTGAAACCCCCTTTTAAAATAATGATATTCATTTCATCAATCATTCTAAAAACTGAATTATTTGTTCTATTCATCACTCTTCTGTACCACTTTCACCATATGTTTTAATGTAGTTGTCCCACATTTTCGCTCAGATCTACCTTGCTATGAACAGTTTCCTCAAAGCTCTGTCAATCTTAGTTAAGGGTTGTGTACGCCATAACTACTTAATTACCCTGAGTGAACTGTGAGCTATTATATGAAATCCTGGGAAAGTGGTGAGTTTGGCCACTCGTTATAACTACAGGTAATGAGTTTGCAATAGGCAATACAGTGTGAAGCAACCACCCTGAAATATCCTGAGTTATTTCATGATCGCTTACCTAAAAAAACATTATGAAGATATCTAGGGTGGAATGTTTTGATGATACTATGCCCCACTAAATATAACTGTACTATATAGCTATACTGTACAAATATAATGTCATTTTGTACTTTGACCCTCCATATTTTTGTGTTCGCTCCGCGTTCGACCCCGTCCCAAACTTCACTAAACTGAATCCTCCTGTTTAGCGACCATTACCCGTATCACCTTAGAAATTGAATTGTTTTGCGGGTGCAGTTAGAACTTTAAAACTTATGGGAATTTCATTTCTATTCAAGTTAGTCGCTATTGTCACAGTTATAAGCCCTACTCAACAGCATTTACTGGAAAATTCATTGTCCACTCCATTTTACCCGTTTAAGTTGTGTCTGATTTCTAGCCTAATCTTAGTCTTACATAAAAGATATTAATTATTTTTCTGTCTGGTGTGAGTTATCTTGGTTAATTCCCTAATTGTCTTAGTTAACCCTACGCAACAGTATTGTTCTGACCTGAAAATTCATTGTCCAAAAGCCAAATCACTGAAGAAAGTAAGTCTTGTGTTTGTATATCAAGTGAACAAGTGTATGTGAAGGTGATGTGTGTTACAAGGACTGCTTTTAACTTTATTGACAGGTTAGGTTTTTGTCTCTGACCTATCTGATTTTTTGCCTACACAGTTATATCTTGTGTACTTATTGAGTCCATTTTCTAACTGATAGCATACAAATGGCAATTTTGCATTTGGTCCTATATTGAAGAGAACAATTGTAGACTTGTTCAAGGTGTGGCCACTTTTAAAACCATGGAGGGTGCTATGCCCATAACCACAAACTTCTGAGTTTTGAGCTAGCTAGATAGCCATCACATAACTCTTCATGATAATAAAAAGATTATACATTTTAAAGCATATAATTATATATGTTTATAAGTGGTTATAATATATATTTATAAGTGGTTAATAAGATAGATAAGTTATTTAAATATATATTTATAAGTGGTTAAGATAGATAAGTTATTTAAATATATATTTATAAGTGGTTAAGATAAGTTATTTAAATACTATTACGTATTTCGACTTCTGGTATTGCTGTCTACAAAAAAAGTGCATCATATAACAGCTACAGGTTAAATCATAATGACTTACCTATTTCTTTTTCCTCTTCTTTTTTTCTGTATTAAAATGAAGTAAATTATGAGAATTTTTTTACTATATATCTACTCACTTTACTGTTTAAAACTTTTTTTTATTTGCTGAGCCACTGGATCAGTCTTCTCTTCATTGTATCTTCCATTCTAACACAATATATCACAACTGATACAATTCTTCTCCTAAATAAATCTACTCACTTGTTCTGCCATTGGTTCCGGTTCCATGATTAAAACAATACTGATAGCAGGTGACAAATCTAACCACTAAGTAGCTACTGATCATGCTCAAACTACACAAAACCGATGGTAGTCGCGCCGAGAACACTTGTTTCGCCTTTTACTCTTGCGGAAAATTTTTCTGAATTGTATAAAAACTAGGTAAACTGAGCACCAACGTCATTGCTACCTGGATACGAGATTCCTAAAGCAATTGCAATGTGGATTAGGCGAACTAAGGCTAAGTTCTAACACAGTAACAATACTTAGTTTTATGTTACCTAACTATAGGGCTCGCTCGCCATTTTTGTTCAATCACACTACTAGTTTGTATATATGTTTGGACGTACGTATGTCATTTTTTACTTTGACCCTCGCGTTTTTGTGTTAGTTATGTGGTCGACCCGGTCCTAAATTGAACTAAACAGAATCCTCTTGTTTATCAATCAGTACCGTATCCCCCTAGTTAAGGTACTTCCATATCTATTCGAGTTAGTGGTGGTGGTAAGTCAATGCGCTCTTTGTCATGGTTATAAGCCGTGCGCAACAGTATTTACTTGAAAATAAATTGTCCACTAGACTACCGCGAAGGTAAGTCTGTGTAGGTGCATGTCCAGTTGTGTCAAAGCATTGTGTGTTACAACGACTGCTTAGCTAAAGAATATCACAAAGAAAACTTTTAAATAACGTGTATTGTTTTGTTGTTGTTTTTTCCCTTCAATTCGAGCAGTTGCAGAGAGTTGTAACTACTATGGCAGCACTGAAATTCCTTTACCGTGTATGCGAAATTAAAAAACTGGACCTTTTTTTCAGTAGCTTCAGTGTTAGAAGTCAAAATCATTCATATAAAAATAGTATAGTCTTTAGGCTGGCTCGCCATTTGTGCTCAAGCACATCACTACTTGGCGAGCAAGCGAAGCCAGCGAGACACTCTCAGTGCTATATTTATTCAGCGAAGCGAGCGGAGCTGACTCTCTAATGAGTTCGCTATATATATATATATATATATATTTAGGTCTAGAAATTGTTTTTGTTTTTGCATGGGCGTACGTGTGTATCCTTTTTCCTACACGCTTGCGCGGGCCGGGTAACCTTCTTAGCAACATTTTGTTTTGTTTACCCGCCGTATGAAGTAGCGATGCCCAGTAGACAAAACGTTAGAAACACTCGGTCAAGAGCTTTGAGGGCGTTCGAAACTCCTGAAGTAAAATTAGTAAGGAGAGCGATAAGAAATGAAAAAGACAGGGCAAGGAGGAGGAGAGCTAATACGAAACAGAAACAGGTAGCAAAGTAAAGAATCTGACAGTATTTTGTAGCCACACCAAGCATGCATAGAATAGCTGCAATTACAGGGAACATACATCGCTCGCTTCGCTATTTTGTGCTATTAGAGCACATCACTAGTTTATTGATCTGTTTATGGGGTGCGTGAGACTTCTGTTTTCGCCCGCGCTTCTAATTACGTAAGTTAGGTAAAGCGTTCACAGTTCCAGTATTTTTTAATTAACGAGCGCGGAGAATCCTGCTACTAAGGATTAATAAACTAGTGATGTGCTCTAATAGCACAAAATAGCGAAGCGAGCGATGTATGTTCCCTGTAATGCCTTAGCAACTTTGTTTAGAACTGTGCTAGCTAAAGCTAGAGTTTTTGGTGTTCTTCATACTTTAATCTTGAAAAATCAAACTGAAAAGAAAAACTTCATAAATGAAGATGAACGAAGAGCTAGACTTGATAAAAAGAATGAGAGAGCGAGAGCCAAGAGAAGGACAGAAACTGAGGAAGAGAAAAGGAAGCGGCTTGAAAAAAGGAATGAAAAAGATAGAGCTAGAAGAAGAGAGGAAAGCACACAAGATATGAAGATTCGGTTGGGGAAAAGAAAATTAATATCTTCTGAAGAAAGCCCCCAAAAAAGAGTCACCAGGTTAGAAGATAAGTCTGCACTTCAAAGGAAGCATATTCAAAATGAAACAGCAGTGCAAAGAGTTTCAAGGCTTGCTTATGTCAGTACACTTCAAAAGAAGCAGCGGGCAGCTGAGTCTGAGTGTTAGAAGTCAAAATCATTCATATAAAACTAGTTGTTCGCCATTTGTGCTCAAGCACATCACTAGTTACATATAAACTGTGGTCATACGTGGATTCAGATTAATCATGTGTACAAAGATTTGTACAGGGGTAACACAATTGAAAATCGGGATTTTTGTTTATTTGTATATATGTATGGACGTACGTGTGTCATTTTGTACTTTGACCCTCGCATTTTTGTGTTAGTTATGTGGTCGACCCCGTCCCAAATTGCACTAAACAGAATCCTCTGGTTTATCGATCAGTACCCGTATCACCCTAGAAATTGAATTGTTTACCGTTTTGAATTCTTTTGCGGGTGCAGTTAAAACTTTAAAACTTAAGGGACTTCCATTTCTATTCGAGTTAGTGGTGGTGGTAAGTCAATGCGCTCTTTGTCATGGCTATAAGCCGTGCGCAACAGTATTTACTTGAAAATACATTGTACACTAGACTACCATGAAGAAAAGTCTGTGTAAGTGCTTGTACAGTTGTGTCAAAGTATTGTGTGTTACAACCACTACTCAGCTAAAGAATATCACAAAGAAAACTTTTAAATAACGTGTATTGTTTTGTTGTTGTTTTTTTCCTTAATTTCAAGCAGTTGCAGAGAGTTATTATTAAGGCACCGAAATACCTTTACCGTGTATGCGAAATTAAAAAACTGGACCTTATTTTCAGTAGCTTCAGTGTTAGAAGTCAAAATCATTCATATAAAAATAGTATAGTCTTTAGGCTCGCTCGCCATTTGTGCTCAAGCACATCAGTAGTTTATTCAGCGAAGCGAGCGGAGCTGACTCTCTAATGAGTTCGCGATATATATATATATATTTAGGTCTAGAAATTGTTTTTGTTCTTGCGTGGGCGTACATGTGTACTTTTTCTCCTACGCGCTTGCGTGGGCCGGGTAACCTTCTTAGAAACATTTAGTTTTGTTTACTCGCCGTACGAAGTAGCGATGCCAAGTAGACAAAACGTTAGAAACGCTTGGTCAAGAGCTTTGAGGGCGTTAGAAACTCCTGAAGAAAAATTAGTAAGGAGAGCGATAAGAAATGAAAAAGACAGGGCAAGGAGGAGGAGAGCTAAAATGAAACAGAAACAGGTAGCAAAGTAAAGAATCTGACAGTATTTTGTAGCCACACCATTCATGCATGGAATAGCTGCCATTACAGGGAACATGCATCACTCTCTTCGCTATTTTGTGCTATTAGAACACGTCACTAGTTTATATATATGTTTGGATGTATGTATGTCATTTTGTACTTTGACCCTCCGTATTTTTGTGTTCGCTCGGCGTTCGACCCCAGTACAAAATACAAAAAGACATACATACGTCCATACATATATACAAATAAGCAAACATCCCCAATTTTCAATTGTGTTACCTTGTAAGATTCTCGCTCGCTACGCTCGCTGGCCAATAATTATATTCAACTTTTGTGTTAACTGGTCTCAAAAGTGGATGCCAGGTATTATTGGTTATGCAAAAACTGTGAAAAGAAAGGATATAGAAGAAGTTGTGAAAAATTTGTCTGACTGTAATTTTTTTTTATCTACGTTGGTTGTGTTACAAAATTTAGTATGTATCTTTTTTATTCAGTTGATCAAGATGAGCGAGAAGTCTTGCACTTACTTTTCAAGCTTCTTTGTGTTATACCCAAGAGAGGTGAACAGTGTGCTGATTTTGCATTTGTGTTTGCAGAGTTTGATGTAAGTAGTACTTATAATATCAGCCATTTTTAACATTGTGCAATAAGACAATAATTCCCCCAAACTGATGTGCTCTCTAACAAACATTAAATGTGTCCCCACAAGCCAAAGATTTAACCTCCCTCAGTGTTTTTTGAACAAAATCCTGTATGAATCCCTAAGTTAATTATTTGCTCATTTTTTATCTTGTATTCAACAAATTGATGATTATTTATGAGCATGTGACAAATGGTTTATTACATATAATGGAACATTTTTCAGGATCGTTGTGTGAATTATAGATGCTAATCTCGATAGTATATGCATTTATTTCCACGATATTACGTGGTGGAAAATTATTGAGGTAGTAATATTGTTGATTGCTAGGTAGTTTGAATAATTCTCAGCTCCAAAGTAATTGTTTTTGAAATTTTATTGGTTTATGTGATAAATGTTGTTTGTTTACTATTACATATTAAGCAAGTGTGTGCTTACAAACCTATGATGAGCATTTTTAATGCCAGTACATGTATTTATGTGTAGGTTTCTTTTCAACCTGATGTTGTAGCGAAGGAAGTATCTAATCGTAATAATCCGTGGTTTGGAAAGTTCGCGATGGAGGATGCGAGTATTTCATTTTTATTGAACAAAGTGTTGTATGTTCCATAAAGAGTTTCACTAAAGCCTTGTTTTTATGGTTCTCTTTTTATTATGTATTTAATTTGGAGTATGAAAAAAATAGTAGAGATTTGTGTTTGTTTTTTCAAGAGTTTGTATTTGGACTTCCAGACCATTTATGTAAGAAGTCATCAACTTATATTTCTGTTTCAACTGATATTTTATGTTTTGCATCTGAGAGCAATTGGTGTATTTTTTCATTGTATAAGAAGACTTTGATCAATAAAATACAAAATAGTAGCAAGTGTACTTTAATCATAACTATTATAAATTACAGTGGTAACATTCACAATACTTTTATTTTAACAATTTCATTCCTTAAAACACTCTCACCGCGGCGAGCATATATATAATGCCGAAATTGAACTACGGGTAGACCGCGTAGCGCATATATTTATGCTCAAGGACGCCCTTACCGAAGAGGCAAATCCCTAACGACATAGAGTCAATTACGCGGTAACCGCCACCGGAATGTATTCAGCGGTAAATTACCAACGCTTGCTACTGATTTTGAGGGGTATTTTGATGAAGAGGAGTATGCTGAAAGGTATGAATATTCTGATATAGAAAACAATAGTAATAGTGAAAATGAATGTGAAATGGAAGAGGATATTTGTGGTGCGGCTAGTGATGATGAGATGGAAATAGAAAATGAAGCTTTAAACGATAGAGAAGACAGTGAAGATAGTTGTTCAAGCTCTATTCATGACGCTTCCACCATTGTGAAGAAGAGAAGGAGCAACTCTGGAGTTGGAGATTATGAAGAAACTGTGAAACCAACTGCCATCAAGGAATACAACAAGTACATGTCCGAGTAGATAGGCTTGATCAGTTTTTGTCATACTACAATTTCAATCATAGGACAAACAAGTGGTGGCGAAAAGCTTTCTTTTGTTTGCTTGATATCGCCATATTATAATTCCTTTGTTTTGTATTCTAAGTCGAAACAAGGTCATCGCAAGCTGTCCTTCCTCCAGTTCAGGACACAACTCGCAAGGGAATTGGTCATGGATACTTCAAGTGAGTGTAGTGTATTCCTCAATCTTCCAGCACACAATCTGGGCCAGTTGTTGTCACTTCACCTTCTGCACGTCTAGTTGAGAGACATTTTCCTCATCTAGGCAAAATGGGAAGCCTTGACAACGAAACTGTGTTGTATGCAGCTCCAAAGCTGGCAGACCTAGAAAAACAAGTACATATACTATTGCAAATCATGTGGAGTAGGTCTTTGTGTAGTTCCATGTTATGAACTTTATCGTACTAAAACCAACTCGATATATATAGTCCTCATTTTATTGTCAACAAAGTTTTTATTCTTATTCTTTATTCTTTATGTCTACACAACATACTATTTCATACTGCACTAAATGTTTTACCGCACCAATACTAAAATATAAACAAACTAGCCGCTAGAAACTAGAAAAATAATGGTTACTATTTTGAAACAATAACTAGCTAAAAACAATTATAGACTCAACTGTATTTCTAACAATTCGCGTATAGTTTGTTAGTGTTGGGGTTCTCCGAGATCTATAGAGCTAGTAATTACTGTATTTCTTTTATTCGGCAGTTTTCCTAAGCCTTGCACCTTAGTTTGGTCTAGATTCCACTTGCTATTTCTTTGCCACGCGGCTTTGGGTGTTACCCCTGTTACACAAAAACAGCGCCCGCGGCGTGCGCACCCGGATTTAAAATTTGCTTCCACGGCGAGAGAGTTAAAAAAAAAATTATCGCTGAATTGCCCACCCCTGCTTTTCACTGACATTCTTGTGCCATAACAACCCCCCCCCCCCCCCCCCAACTGGACACCCAAATATCAGTAAGTTGAAATGAAATTCGACTTACCCGGCATGGATGATGTCACAGACCAAAAAAGACCCCCGAGTTCGTTCTCTCCCAGGTTGGATCCGGAAGCGCCACATACTGTTTGTCCACGGTTGCTCTCTGTCATTCCACAAATGCACACACACACATACACACACAAGAAAAAAGAAGATACCGGTGAATACAGATCTTAAAAATAAATGTATAATTAATTATACATAAATTGACTGGTGTACACACACACACACACACACACACACACACACACACATGAAATTTAAATTACATGGGCATAGTAGTCCCGATCCAAAAAGATCCAGAGTTCCCTCCCTGGTTAGATCCGGAAGCGCCGTTAGAATGACATTTCAACTCCATGCACACACATATACATCGAGCGTGAAGCTCCACTACAACACCACAAAAACACAGACTACGACAACAATTATATTTGTGTCACAATACATATTACAACTATTGAGATGTTCAGGGGAGGGGGCAGCCACAAATATCAAAGTCTGTGGTCCTTCACACAAAAGATTATGGAATATCAATGGGTGTGTTGTCCTCTTTCTTCCACTCACCCCCTACCTCATTTACTCGACTCTTCTTCTTCGGTGCCCGCCTTCTCCGACCGCGAGGACGTCCAGAACTCGGAGCAGGAGGAGCCACTTCCTCTTCTTTATCACTGGAACCTGCTGCCTCTTCGTCTGTTTCATCATTAGAAGACTCAGGTCCGGCATCTTCTCCTTCATCAATGGAAGACTCTGCTCCTGTTGCCTCATCTGCGTCCTCTTCACAATCGGGTCGGTGACTGCATACACATCTGGTCCTAGTAGTACATGTGGTAAAAAAAATTTAAGTTTTTGAAAATTTGAAATTGTTAAAAAAACCACAACCCACTTTCAAATCTCAAAACTCAATGAAATATATATAATTATATTATAGCTAAACAGCTTTCTCTATCTCAATATAGCCATAAATAAGTCCTTTCCACAACAGAAGCTTGCTAGTTTTCAAGAGAAAGACAATAGAAAGACAAGCTTACCTCGATCATCTTCTTGACTCCCATTGTCAGTATCAGAGTTGACGGGGTCTAATCCACCAACCCTGATACAGGGCCTCCTATAGCCGTAGATGTCGTCTTTCTCCTTTCCGCTTGATCCTGAGTCACTAGAGTCAGCATCAAGGAAGTCTAAAACTTCCACAACACTGTAACTTGTAGACGCCATCTTTCAAAAAATGACTTTGAAACATTTTTTTTTTGCATAGTTACCTGGGTCACACGACACTCTCACTTTTTTCCTAGGATGTAATAAGCATTACCTAAAACTGTACGTAATGGGGAGGCCCTCAGTTGAACTGGCGATTTTATAAAAAAAAGGAGAAGACAGTAAGTCAAACCGCAAAGTCTTGGTCGGCAAAGAAGCGGTTGTTTTAATGTGTTATGGAAGGCTACTGGGCTCAAGCAATTTTTCGCTGCTTCTACAAAGCAGCAATGGAAATGACTGGATCCATAATTAATGAAGCTGCTGTGAAGAAGGTAACTTTTTTAAAGATTCGACGAAGAACCGATGTTTTTTTTGCCAAGGAAGAAATAAACGCAACTGCTGTGAGGTACTGTCGAAGCAGTCCTGGCTGAAAGCTATTTTAGATGCTTCTCCAATGCGTTGGGCACCTGTGTTTGCAATCTGAAGGTTCTAGCTATAAAGTAACTATTTTTAAAAATTCGGAGAAGCCAATCGGTATTCACCCGCTTTAAAGCAGGATTGGGAACGAAAGGGTTAAGACCAGCAAAAACCCTCCCATGGTAGAAAGTTTCTTCCATTGATTCAGGAATGTTCACAAGGAAATTTACACTGGGTGTCAGTGTAAGTTTTGTGAAATCATGATCACCCACCACCATCTTCTCATTGAGCCCAACCAGCACTTGCTTTCCACGCTCCACTGCTGCGACTGGGTATCCAGGCTCTCCCACTTTGAAAGAATGTTTGTCGTCTTGACAAACAAAAGTGGAGTGCTGGCGATACTTGATGGCAAACTCTCTTTCATACCTGAAGAGGGCAGATGCGTAGTGTGAATTGACATAATTTTTTCTTAACTGCCGAGACTGAACCATGTGTTTCAGCTTCAGTCTACCAGTGTACTGCTTGGAAGTGGATGTAGATACTTTCCGAAGCCAAAACTGGTAGTGCAACCACTGGAGTGAGAGAATGGGTATGTCTGGAGGACACCACTTCGAGACTTTATCATGGAGATCTCGTGCACTCAGTGCACAAGCAAGATGAGTGATCACTTGTCCACTCTTGTCAACAGTGTCATGGCGTCGTTCATCAACAGCTGTTTCCACTGCCGATCGTTGACACTCTTCAAAAGAAGCAGTGTAGGGTTCTGGACGGCCAGTGTTGCGAACCCGTAGATCCCAAGCTAGGTCTTGATCTTCAGCGTCCAGTACCTGTGCTTTCTGCTATTGACTTCAGCTTCTTCCAACGAACTTGCTGCACTAGCATCATCAGTAAGACGCCGGTAAGCCTCTTGTAAAAAAGCTGATGTGGCATGTGTTACCTTTCCAAAACTGTGGATGAATGCCCTCCTCATAGCACGAGTGTGATATCGTGGAAGACATTTTTTAAGCTCTTGTTGAATAGTCATGTTCCGTTGGAGTAGTTCTGTTTCAGTTAGATCATCAGGAATCTTCCACACAAAATGCAAATGATTCCTACTACCAGTGTATGTGTACAGTACACCCTTTGAGGGTACAACCATACTCCGATTGTATTCGTAACGGCGTCAAAACTCAGATGGAGAGTAATCTTCGATAAGAATTGGTTCATACTCAGAACACTAAAATAAAGCAATGTGAAGACTTTGATTGCAATTGGAAAGCTTGTGATTGATGTATGCAGTACAATCTAAAACCTTGATATCGTCAACATCTGTGCGTACACAAACCCTCTTCGCATTATTATCCTGCACACACTCATTTTGGCGATTCAAATATGCGGCATGCTTTCTCAGATCCTCAGCAAGTTGCAAGATAGCTTCACGAACTGAACTCCATTGCCGGAATTTCATGTACGAGTTTCCAGCAAGAACAAACAGAGATGATGAATGAGAAAGCAGTTCTGTTGACTTCAATCTGCCTTCATCGATCTTTCGCTTCTTGTGTTTTGTGGGTAGGTTGTAGCCTTTGAATTGAGCAAATAGCGCTGGAACACCATGCCCACGATCATAAAGAGTCTGGTGGTTTCCATCAATATTCCACATGACTTCGCCAAGTATGTTCACAAAGGATTTACCACACTGTTGAGCATGGGAAGCAGACCACCCAAGTCTGTTCTTGTCCAAAAAGTCGATCATATCATTTTTGAGACTAAGTTTCCTATTGGGAACTAATATTTGCCACTTTTGAGGTAGGGTGTGGCAGGAACGGCTGGATTCCATCAGTACACTACAAGCATCCCGAACTGTAGGCCTTGTTGATGGCAGAGTTTTAGTTTCTTGGGCAGCAGGCTTGGTGGACACAACAAAATCCATGTATTGCCCCAGGCTGCTGACCACTTCTGCAACTGGACAATCAAAGCTGACTAATATCATGTCACTCCTACTTTTTGCAGCCTTGACAGCAACTTCAGAGTCTTGATATTCATCAGGTATACGCAAATTATGATCCAGCTGTCCTGAGCTATAGCTAGCATAAAAATCAGCTATGCTGCTTCCTTCTGCTACACTGCATCCATACCAGGGTTTCAGAATCTGGGCACCATTTCTGATCTGAACTATGACAAACACCATGCTGTTCTAATTGGTGCACAGCAATATTCTAATTAGAGCACACCTTGAGCATGCGCAGTAAATTAGATAATTTTTTTTCTCTTGAGTCAAAAATTGGAGAGGGAGGGGATGATAAACAAGAAATTATTTTGATAGGGCCTTAGTAATAAAGTTTCTCATATTGAAATAGCCAGCAAGATTTTTGAAATATTTTTTTGGAGCTTGATGAATGACCTCTGCAAGAGCGGTCAAAAAGCAATTCCCAACAGTATTGCAGGAAATGTTTAACTGGTAATTAGTTATTATAGAATAGGTTTTGCAACATTTTCAGTAAGTTTAGATGTAAATATAGCTATGTCAGGGTCGGTTGATGCAAATTTGCTTATGTATTGTATTACACGGAATTAGATTGGAAAGGATGTTTCATTTGTCTGCAGGATAAATGACACATGACGATGTTCAATGTGGCCCTACAAGTAGTTGCGAAAATATGGAGAAGATAAGTTTTAGGCAGCATATGAGAGATATGAAATATAATATTATGCTGAGGGAAGCTTTACAAAAAGGAATTTTTCTGAAGATGCTAACTATTTCAGTTAAGACTGCTACAATAATTTGAACAGACCTTTTAAGTTCTATGTTTCTTTTCCATCTAGCTAATTGCCAACAAAAGTCTCTTCCTTCAAGCCTCAAATTTTGTATTTCTTTAATTTAAACGGTACTAATTGAAAGACCAAGGGTGATGTGATGTGAAACTTAGGCATGTCTAACTGTACGACAAGTCATTTTAACACAAAAAGGATAACTCATTAAACAATTTTATCACTAGAGAATTTGTATTTCATGTAACATAGTTTTAGAAATTAAAAGTATGATAGCTGCAGCAGTATCTGAATTATGAGGAAGGAGTTGTGGTCCTGGCCTGTCTTACTGAAAGTATTGTTCACTGTCTGTGCTCTGGATAATCTTGACCATAACCCTTGCCTCTACAACTGTAGTGAAGTCATTTCAAGGAACTAGAAAATCAGCCTTTTTTTCAATTTCCTATAGTGCAAACCCCGGTGAAGTTAGACTTTAGTAAAAACTATCACTTACCTGAAGCAAGCAGTACTATGTACTTTGCAGGTCCAATCACTTTCAAAAGATAGAAAGATTAACAGTTATTCACTAGGACAAAACAAGTTAATTGAGTTCAGTGATGCTGCTAGAGAGGGGTTATTTATCCCTAAGAGCCTAAATAGTGACAATATACCACCTACAAAGAATGTATTTATGTAACACATAAGGCCAGTAAATAAGGCTACAATATGGACCTCTTGCACTGACCCCACTAAGTAATTCCAAATGCAAGTGAATTTTTGGTAAAAAATTGCTGCTGCACAGTATTGAGAACTGGTCTGGCTTACCATACAAGAAATTTCAAAGGCATGTAGTCTGTTGATTAAGTATGCCTGCAAAGCTTATCTATGATGTGTAGTTGCACATGCAACCACAAATTTAAATATTTTTTTCAATTTTTTTTATTGATGTTAATTTATTTATTCAGGTGTATTTTCTGCCACATAGTCCCATATTCACCATAAAATTGTCACGAACTTTAAGTTGAACATGTTAAATAGCTATACAAAAAATCTTATATAATAATGCTCCATAAACAGAGCATTTTATTGAAACAATAGTTGTTGTTTATCTTATACTTACAGTGATGAATGAGACTTTCAGTTTAGCACCCACATTTTTTTGTACAAATGCTACTCTGTTTCCGACATTATTAGAATGGTCATCACTGTCTTCTGTCCTTGAGAAAAATATCAGAAACTGGCTATTATTATCCATTGTCTTCCAATGGACTGTTGGTTGGAGATTATTATTATTATTATTTTATTATTATTATAAACTCAGAGTAGTGTAGGAGAAATACCAAAAGAAAGACCAAGAAAAATGCCTTTCCCAATTCATTAAAAAAAATTGAAGTCAAACCCCATGCATACGAGAGTGTTAGCATAGCAATTTAAAGAATATTTACGTGATCAGAGTCATCATTACTTCGAGTTTGTACATCCAAACTTTTGTGTTCCATTTAAATTAAACTAATTTAAGCTGTACTGGTATTAGCACAGTTAATGTAATGCGACTACATTTATTAACTTGGTATATTTCTTCATTCATTCATTCATTCATTCATTCATTCATTCATTCATTAATCATTTAGTCTAATCCCAAAACACATCAATTAATATATGTAAATTTAATTAGTTAGTAATCAAATAAAAAAAACAATCTACAATTTCATATGATTCCATCATTACTACTCTGTTTGTGGATGCAATAGCTACTAATCTATATCTACTACTAATATTAGTTCAAAAGTTTGTTTATAAGACAATCGAAGTGGCTCATTATGTTTATTGACATTCAATTCTGGAGCAAGCTTCTTTGTACAATTCCATAGGCAGAATTCTTACCAATAGAAATGTCATCACGGTCTTTTTGTATATGATCTCTTGGCTTCATAAACATTTTCCCTCTAATATTACTTTTTTCTAAAAAAAAAAAAAGAAAAAAGTAGAGGAATTATTATATGAAAATTAAATGTCACATGAAAATGTAAACAAGGTACTTGACTGTGCAATATTCTAATTCTTCTGTACTTCCATGATCCCTACCTTTACTTTCTAAACTTCTTTACAAATTGCCTACATTTTTGCCCCAATAATTTTTTTCCCCAATATTTTTTTTCCCAGCAGGGTTTACTACTATTTAGTTGTCCACAAGGGAAACAGTATTTCTTAGGTCACAATTGCTACTTCAGCAGAGTTTGTTTTTGTGGTTGCTGTTTATTTGTTATAGATATAATGGAAGAGCTACTAAGTTTTTTTTTTGTATTATGTTTATTTCTTATAGCTATAATGGAAAGAGCTACCATTATTTGTATTATACTTGCATCAAGGAATAAAATTTACAAATTGGTTTGACTTCTAGCTACAATCTATGTTTACCTAGTAGCTAGTTGTTTAAACATTTTTGCTGTTTTGTTGTTCTATATTTAGGTTTTTTGTCTTTATCCTGAATGAACTAAACAATTATAATAATAAGAATAGTAACGTGAATAATTGTGACAGTCTATGGGAAAAGGGGGCACTTCACTTAAACCAAAAAAATTGAGTTTTTTATGCTAATAAAAAGCTACAATTTATCTCAACTTAGTGTTAAAATACTGGAGGGTAAAACCTTCGACGCGCAGAGAAACTGGCAGTTGAACTAGGCTATTTTCAGCAAAGCAATTGAATAAGAAATCGAGAAAACATGAATTGAATTTCCACTTCCGGTATAATTAATGTTTCCGTATACTTAATGGCGTACTCCGCATACGCAATTAAATCATACAGCCGCTTTTTAACGGCGACTAACGAAGTTTTGTAGAGTTCTTTTTAGCTTTCAGAGCGTCTCACAGCCAGTCTTGTCGGAATCCTTGGCTACTCTACTCCATGTAGTGGTAAACTTTCAACCAGAGGTAAGCTGTAGATTGCATGCACTATTCTCAAAGCTATGCCGTTTTTGTTTGAAACTCCGCCCATTCCCCGTTTATTGTACTTGGAGAACGAGAGAGAATAAAAAGTAGCTTGTCTTTCCACGGCACGCTTAGGGTCTTTTAAGTTGTTTCAGCATTTGAAATTTGGGTAGACTTAGAGTAAGGGTCACTAACACTAATTTTGCAAAAAACAAAAATAGGAGAAAGAAAGAATTTTTCCTATGACTTACTTCTGGAGCTGATATCTCAATTTCAATTTCGAGTGGAGTGCCCCCTTTTCCCATAGACTGTCACAATTAGGATATGAATATAATTGTGACAGCAAGAACAATAAAATTATTGGTAGCTACCTAGCCTCAGTTCTCAATTTAACTATGACAACCATACCTAGCTTGTTTCTTGTCACTAAAATCAATTAAAGTAAATAAAAATAGAAGTGACGTCCAGCGAACGAGGCCAGATAAAGTGTTCCACTTACTGATCCGAATCCAACGCGATACTTTACCAAAAGTGCTTATAAATACCACATAACCTCCTTAATAATAAAAAAACAAAAAAACTGTAGTTCGTCAAAGCAATTTATAGGCGTAGCAGGCCCGTAGCCAGAGGTTCGCATTGGGGGGTTCGGATTTTAAGACGCAAAAAGCCACACTTACTTTTGTTTCCTCGTTAATTCTTTTACAATACTAAAAAAAAAAGATAAGTGCACTAAAGCTTATAATTTGTTCTTGATATTCTACTTCATAACTATAATCTGTTGATATTCGAGAGAAAAGCGGTATTATTCTCATGTAACCAATGCAGTGCATCATTAATACGCCTTATTCGTACACTTATTTAATAGTACAGCGTGTAAACTGCCAGTTCAAATTGCATTGGTAAAATCGCTATAACTAAGTGAAATAGCACGGGATAAAGTGAAATGCCACCGTAGCTTAATAAGAGTAAGTGCACAAGCACGCAGCTCTAGCCTTGGAATTGTACAGTTGTAGTTTCTAGTTGGAGACGTCATTTTTTAGAGCAGAAGCTATACCCTTTTTAGACAGAGATTTTCAACAGATTAGGAGGAGCCATCTATTAAAGCAAAATTCAAGAGAAAGTTTATCCTGAAGTATAGAGGTAGTGACTGCATTATACATAGTAGCCACACTGTAAATGATCTTTAGCTTACTGTAGTCTCGTGCAATTTTTATAAAGCTGGCCTACTATTAAAGGGTAACCGTGCTATTCAGGATAAATAGCACGAACAACGTGATTAAAATAACACGAGGCAAATCGGAGTGCTATTTCAGTAGCTTTGCGAGCGCTACTGATCCCTAATAGTAGAGGTTACCCGTGCTATCACTCGCTAATAGTAGGCCTGTTTTTATTTTTATTTTTATCATTTGCAGTGTAGCTACAATTATCTGTGCATTTCAGGTTTAACTTTCTCAGATACTTCCGGATGGCTACCTTTCTAATCTGTTGAAAAAATTCCGTTGCTTGTGCTATTAATATTGAATCGCACGCTTATTGGTGCTATTACTCTTACTAATTAATAAGTGCATTACGTTACACTTTATAAAAAAAAATATAAAGTAGCAAGCTTTATTCCTGCAGCGAAATTTTGTATCCAAGGAGATAAATGTTGTTTATTAGGTCACTTGGACTCACACTAGGCCAGAAATAGCAGATAATTCAAGCGCTGGTTCAGCAGGATTGAACAGATGATGATATTCCAATAGTTATATGTGGGGTGTGGCTAAAATATTTACTTCCGGTCACTCTAAAGGGAGGTTCGACCGAACCCCTCGAACGTAGGGATGTAGGCAGGGAGGGGGGGTGGGATTCAGGGGGTTCACGTGAAACACCCCCTTTCAAATTGATATTCACCCATCAGTCTTTGATTCTAAAAACTGAATTCAGTTAGTTGTGCATATTTTTCCTCTCAGAATTATGGTAATTTACACACACTGAACTCGCAGGGAGCACAAAAAATAATAGAGGACTGACTTCTGGCTTTGGCTGGATGCATTTTAAAGTGGTCAGTAGACATTCCTCAAGGTGGTAAACTAGGACCACTATGAGATGGAGTTCAATATAGTTAATTCATTTTTCCTTTCGTTTTGTTTTTGTTTTTGTTTTCAGTTTTATCGCTCCGTCATGGTAGACCATGAGAAAAGTATTCTGTTGTTTCACCAAATATCTATTTTATGCCAAACAGTGGTGTGGCTTTATGGATTGGGTGTAGTTGTAATGAAATGGATTTGGTTAGACTTTGGGTTATTCTGAGCCGCCCTCTATAATATCCTGCCTTTGCCCCTGAGTGTTGGTTGTTTAAAAAAATTGTTTTTTACTTAATGTTATCAGTACTCCATTTTATAGACCAAAAATACTTTACATTTTACATTCACCTTTTTTGTCACTATTAATCAATGTTTCAGAGCAAAATATTCTATAAAATTATCAATAAGGTACCTGATTTATTCGTCTCACACAATTCTTTTTTGAGTACATTTTAGGGTAGTGACTCCTCCTTTTTACCTGGAAGTCTATCTAAAAGCAAGATAAAGTTTTCCACTTGCTGGATATAATTTTACACAACTTAGTAGCCTTAAAACCAGCTGGTAACCCAAACCTTGGCAATAACTAATATCAGTTGCCTTTCGTTGTAAAAGTTTGAGTACATATCACCCAAGTTTTAAGACATATTTTTGCTCCCCCAACAGCTCCTGAGTCCTTTGCGACGCCGTAGCCACATATATGCCGGCAATGACAGGCCTGAGTTTGATTTTTTTTAAAAAATGTTCAGTAGTGATTTTTTTTACTTAAAGGACGCATTGTATTTTGTAACAAAATTGAACCTGTATGTGTAAATTACACATGTTTTGGGGTCTGAAAATAGAGATAGAGAATTTTTTTTTTTACTGGAGTTTGTTAAAACTGATGCATTGCTTCAATTACGTTTTAAAATAATCCAGTGCCAAGGATACATGTTATGATCTCTGACATGATTGAGATGCATAGTCTGGTGATTTCTCCTCATGGGCCATCAGGCTATCATCAACAATGAGCCAGTTCCTCAGAATTCACTTTCAGGTTAGTCTTATTGTATTATGTGACTAAAAACATGTCTTGTTTTTATTCAGTATGTTGCTTTTGAATCTTTTTTTATGCAATCAGACAGGTCGATTCTGCATCCAACACACATGGAGCTAATGTCAGCAATCTCAGTATGTATACTTGTATCTAGATGCAAACTTCAAGCTTTGAAAGCAATTAAACCAAAAAAACTTATGAAAGTAGGGCTGTTGCATAACTAAAACTGTCACATTAATACATACGTTCTGTCACTAATTTTTGTTTCAATGGGTGAATTCAAAGTGGTCACCAAACCCTTTACAAGAGAAAAAGTTTGGTAAAGGGACTGACTAAGCGAGGCAATGTAAAGTGTATAGGTGACATCGTTTACTATTGATCATCATCTCTTAGACTTGGGATAATAAATATTTTCATTGTATTATCTCTACATTAAATGCATATAGCTATATGAACTTAATTTTGACAAGAATAGTAAGCTAGCTAATATCGAATTCAATTAGACTATTGTAGCTAGTGCATACTTTATGTAATATGTAGCCACTAACTACAATAATAATTTCCATTTCCTGTCTATATTAGCCACACCCACTTCTTGGCCTAACTTCTTCAAAATTGACAGAGGCCCCCTTCTGATTAGTTGGAACATATTTTAGAGACTGTACATGAAATCTCATAACAAATTTGAATAGTTGCCAAAGAGTGATGCCATCTCTCTGGAGCTAAAGTCTGATCATGCCTAACAAACTCATTAGTCTGTTCATAGTGCTTTATCACAAAATGTTTTGGACAATTTTATGTTTTGGTCAGTGTGGGAGTAGTCATCTGATCAGAATAGTGAAGAGAGGGTAGGAATTAGGGATACATGTAGTTTAGCACAGTTAAACGTAGTTAATGGAGATGTAGCCCATGCATCATGTGCATACAGGTAAGGGTCAATGAAGAACCCATAAATACTGCGACCATGTGCAAAGCTAGTACACGTGAAAGCAGCTCCACATGAACACAAGTGTCTTAGTCCTGACAGCTAGCAGCTACTGATAGCCACAGCTTTCAGTCCCATCACTTCCCCATTTCAAACCACCCAATTGAGACAATAACTAGAAATACTCCATCCATTTCATTGGATGTGATTTGAGCTCTGGTGATTCAGGGTAATTACCGCTAAATGCCACTGACCTGCCAAGTCTCCCACCCCCAAGGCCACACAGGGGGGTGGGTTTGAGGTCATACCGCTGTCTCATGCAAAGAGAATATGCACACATGACTATGGGCTCACATCAGCTCAGACTGTCTATAGTTTAGGAATATGACACAAGGTAACTATACCAATAAGGTGAATTGTAGTTAAATGTTAACATTAGAGCATACAAATACTGCTTCTTTGCAACGTCAATATTTTTAACTTATATGTGTAAGGTGTCAATTATTCTCAGAGCTAGGTTAGTACAACAAATTAATCTGACTCTTGAAAATACTTAATTTTAATTTTATTCATCTGTTAAACTTTAGATAATTTACAGAATTTATTTTTACGTTTACGATACTTCATTTGGATCCTAAATTATTTGGTTAGATTTCTAAGTTGATTTTTTCTATTTCTTACAACATTGTATATAACATTATACTTGCCTTGTGCAGAAATATCGTTGGGTGAATTTTACATACAACCATGTAAATATGTGGACACCAGAATTATCTTTGATATAATATTTGCTAATCTTTCAAGTTCAGCAACCATTAATGTCACCGTATTAACACCTACAGAGTCACTAACTATTGTGACTGTTAATGCTACAATTTCATTAAATATTTCATGTGATACCAACTACACCATTAATGTTACAACACAAGTATGCAATCATTTGTTGTTTGCATCCGGAAGTGTCGTTGTAGAAAGTAATTCAGATAATCAATATACTGGAGTAGTAAATTTAAATGGTTGTAATTACACAATAATGTGTTTAAAAGACTACTTCGCTCATAACACAGCATCTACACAGTCAACAACTAACAGCACAATGAGTAAGTCTTACTAGTTGCAGTATATTATGTCTCAAATAATAATGTACAAAATGAGTGAGATATTTGGTAAGACTGAGTTGTTTTTATTGTTGGTGTTACTCTTTCTCGGGGTATTGCCATCCCGAAAATAAATAATTTCACATGTAAGTATGGGAAGATTTAGGCGGGCTCGACTGGTGTCATACGAGCCCCCCTTATTCAGAATGAGCCCTCATTTTTAAGTACTTGTATTTCTTACCTGTAAGTTGAAATAAAATTGTAATAGCAATCACGTTTTGTTTGTCATTGTGTTTCCTTGTACTCCAACAATAATTGCGATCTCCTTTTAAATGCACCTCTACTTATTGATATGCTGAGTCAGAATTTTTACTACTTGTGTCCTTATACAAAATGGCAGACCAAAGTTCATAGTATACCAAAGCAGAACAAGTCCAGAATTTCTGGACAGAATTTACTAATTCTGGACAGAATTTAGTGGTTGTTGCTTATTCAATTTTTTTTCTTCATGATTGAATTTGACAATACAGTAATTATGTAAGTGTACTGTTATCACTAGCCAAAATGTCTTTCATTTTATCTCATGAATTAGTTTCATTGAATTTTTCCTGATTAAGTGTACCTATTTACTAAGTGTTGGCAAATTGTGCTGGCATGATTTTGAGTGTAAGAAGTGATTTTATAAAAACTAAGATATGCTAGAATTATTAGTGTAATTAAGAACATAATGAGGTAGCTGGTTTTTGTAAAAAAAAAAACAATAGCAATCTGATGTAGTCTTCCAGACATTGGCTTTGGGACTTTAAATGAATTGTTGAGTTTACTAAATACCGTCTGTGTTGATAGCTAATTCTATTTGAACATTTTAATTTAATTTTCTGTAAGAAATAAAATACTTTCAAATCCAGCACTGTTCCCCATAGCAAGATGCAGATCAATAACTCACTTTATAAACAGTGGCCATATCAGGATTCAGATTAGTCATGTCTACAAGGATTCTTATAGTTGTGAATGAAGTTGAGGTGACTTTGAATTCTGTCCACAAACATGTTTCCAGTAGATTAACCACTAAAGTGATGAGCATTGCTATATGAAATGTGAACCATAATATGTGAGTGGGTCTGGGAAAAGGGACCTTAAGGCGCAAAAATTGAAATTGAGATATAGGCTCCAGAAGTAAGTCATCGGAAAAATTCTTTCTTTCTCCTATTTTTTTTTTTTGCAGAATTAGTCTTAGTGACCCTTACTCTACGTCTATGCCAAATTTCGCACGTCAAAACGACTTAAAAGACACCAAGTGTGCCGTGAAAAGACAAGCTACTTTTGATTCTCTCTCATTCTCGAAGTACAATAAACGGGGAATGGGCGGAGTTTCAAACTAGCAGCTAAAAAAAACGGCACAGCTTTGAGACTACTGCATGCACTCTACAGCTTACCTTTGGCTTAAAGTTTACCGCTACAGCGAATAGAGCAGCCAAGGATTCCAACAAGACAGGTCGTGAGACGCTCTGAAAGCTAAAAAGAACTCTACGCAAACTTCGTTAGTCGCCGAAAAAGCGGCTGTACGATTTAATTGCGTATGCGGAGTACGCCGTTAAGTATAAGGAAACGTTAATTATACCAAAAGTGGAAGCTCAATTTATTTTTTCTCGATTTCTAGTTCAATTGCTTTGCTGAATAGGGCCCAGTTCAACATCCAGTTTCTCTGCGTGTCGAAAGTTATACCCTCCAGTATTTTAGCACTAAGTTGAGATAAATTGTATCTTTTTATTAGCATAAAAAACTCAATTTTTTTTATTTGCACCATAAGGTCCCTTTTCCTAGACCCACTCACATATGGTTAAGTACACATTTATATCAGTTTACATCCTCAGATTTATATGCTAACAAAATATCTGCCAATAATTGAAACCAGGCTAACTTTTCTGCATACTTTGCCATGTAGTATTTAACAATACATAATACTAGTGGTGTGCTTGAGCACAAATGGCGAGCAAGCCTTAAACTACACTATTGTTAAATTTGATTTTAACAACTAACACTCAAGCTATTAAAATAAAGTCGAGTTTTTAAATTACGTATGAGGTAAAGGGGTTTCAATGTCATACCGCAACAGTTTGAATTGAAAAAGAAAGCAACAAAATCAAATCACGTTATTTAAAATTTTCTTTGTGATATTCTTAATAGTAGTTGTAACGCACAATAATTTCACACAACTGAACATACCTACGCAAGAAGTACCTTCGTGGTTCGTCTAGTGGACAATGCATTTTTAAGTAAATACTGTTAAGTAGGGCTTATAAATGTGAACAATTCACGGGTAGTGGTCGCTAAACCGGAGGATTCTGTTTAGTGAAGTTTGGGACGGGGTCGAACGCGGAGCGAACACAAAAATACGGAGGGTCAAAGTACAAAATGACATACATACGTCCATATATATAAATAAACTAGTGATGTGCTTGAGCACAAATAGTGAGCGAGCCTGATAGTTAGGTAACATAAAATGTTACTATGTTTTAGCTTACTTCATGCAAACACTATAATAGCAGTTATGACATTTGATTTCAGCAAACAAATACAAAATCAATCTCTTACCTTATTAATGGTAACTTTTGTAGTATCAAACATCAACTATTCTGATAATCTCAATCACCAGTAACTCTTGAACAAGCTCTCAGCTACGATAAAAAATAAACCAGTGTTATTATTTGTAATTTTAGCCAACAAATATGGAATTACTACTTACATCATTCTTGAGTATTGATAACTTCTGTTGTATCAAATTGAAGTTACTTTGACCATCTGAATTGCCTTGAATTCTTGACAACAAGCTCTCACCTACAAAAATAAAAGACAATCAATTTTAGCACACAAATACAAAATTACTTTCTTACCTCACTTTCTTGAGCAGTGGTAACTTATGTAGAACCAAATTTGAGCCAATCTGACTGTTTGAATTTACCAGTCACTGTTGACTAGCTCTTAGCTACAAAAAAGAAAGGCCAGAGTTAATTTTGCATATTTAGCTAACAAATATGGAAACGCTACTTATCTCAGCTTCCCTCGAGAAGTAGTAGCTTCCATAGCATTAATACTACGGCATTCTGACTACCAACGGCTCTTGACAACCAACAACCGGCACTCCGTATCCCCCCATAAAACGGCGAAGTTTTGAAATTAAGTCTGGAAAAGGGTCTTCAATGCCATAGTAACCAGTCGAATCAACTTTTTGTTTCTTGAAAAGCACGCATTTTCGCAGGAATTTTCTCACACTTTGGAGCTTAAGTATAAAGTAAGGCTTGCTTAATGCTGCAGTTTCAGAATAAACTGGGGACAAGCCTAAAAAGCCGTGTTTTGGGGAGAAAAAAGTTTCCCGCGCGCGTTTAAAGGGCATACGTACCATCCCACATACATATATACATATAACATATACCCGATTTTGCATTATCCACCCCTCATACATATATACATATAACATATACCCGATTTTGCATTATCCACCCCTAATACTAAATAATTAAATGAATACAAATGGATAGGTAAATAAAAAAAAAAATTCTGAAAAACATAATAAATAAATAAAAACAAAACTGGTACTATATAATATATTATCCTTCATACATTCATGTAGTTTATTTTTCATGTCTTAAGAAACCAAATTAAGGAAAACTATTCAGTCTCATCACACTTCAAGAATCTTAGAATATTTATTAGAGAACATTATTAAGGCCTCTAATAAATACTTCCAATGGTACTAAAATTATAACTTAGAATTCACCTTTTAGCTGCAATTGGAGCTACATTCTCCAAACAGCTGCAATTGGAGAGCTTTATGACCTCTAGTGCAGAATGATCCTCTACCATACTAACCTTACCATAATTAGCTGGGAAAAAATAATTCCTCATACAAGAAAGCACAAACACACAGACACAAACATACAGATTGTCAATTTTGCTCTTTCTTGCGAAACGAATAATAAAATAATACATGTACATTGAAAAAAATATGGACATAACTTAGAGATACAAACTGTGGTTATAGCTGAACCTCACATATTTACACCTCGACCACAGACCACACTAAAATTGGTCATATTGTCCTCTCACGTTATACAAAGTCTCCCCTAATTCTGACCCAAATTAAATAATCACTGAAACTACATCTATGCTGTGATTGTTTCATCCTTATTAGGAATCATCAGTATGATATAATCAATATGAAGTCATGGGTGATAATGTACTATAATAACCTATATGACAATGTAGTGGAATAATTATTAAAATATTATAGGATACACCCATAACTTGATAATGATAAACATAGACAATCGCCATTATTTAGTGTGTGCATTTTTATGGTGATCGTCAAACTTTCCTTACCTGTTATATGCTCATTATTCTTGATGTTCAGTGGGTAAAGCAGTTCAAATAAATAAGGTCTTACTTTTAAGTATTTTTTAAAGCTAATGCCTAGATTATCTACAGCAATGACTACTGCACAATCTGAACATTGTTGGGATCATGACATTACATTTGCAGACTTTGTGCACATAGTGGAGTCACATAGAGTGAAACCACAACCATTGTGGTAACTGTGTACCACAACATCACCAGACTCACATAGGTGAGAACTTGGACATTTGCTGTCTCTGAGGACTATAGCATACAGTCATGATAGTTTGCCACTCACTGGGTGGGAGTATTGGCTCTGACTTGCGGCATTGGTTCACAAACACCATATCAAGTCGCCCAACAAGAACAAAATTGTAACAGGTCAGAGCTAGCTAGGTGCCGACTACAATGCTACTGTTCAGTTTCAGTGTATCATAGATACATATGTGCTAGAAAACGTATTAGAACTCAATCACTCGTGATCTAAAAATAACAGGTATTTCAGTGGGTTTTGAAAAGCTTGAGTACAAGAAACAGTGCCGCTGATCTAATGAGAAATTTGATAGGCATATTTGAAGGGAAAAAAAAACTAAATAAGTGTAAAAAAATGGCATAAATTATCTGCCATTTACACGTTAAATGGTTTAGAGTGTCAGTTTTGATTTAAGACACACACACACACACACACATGCACACACTTGTGAACCATTTCAAGTGTTCCCAATTGTTGGACACACTAATTTCAGCATTACTAGACATCTCTCATGTGTTCTGTCTAAAGACAAGAGTACTGGGTTGGCAAACCAGTCACTGAGTGAGAGATCAAAATGCATTTTGTAATAGCAGTAATGGTGCTTTATTTGGTACCAATTTAATTAAATGTAGTGGGGACCATTTTTGTAATGTCCCAGTACTAAGGTACATTGCACCTGACTTTAGCATACTACTCTTTATTTCCACTACACACAATGAACTAAATACACAGTAGTTATAAACTTACCTGAAGAGGTGTTACAAGTGCACAGATTTACAAAATCATACTGCATACTTTGCCAAACTTATTGAACTGCAGTAATGACATCATAATGGTTGACAGCATGGCAAACATACATGGCCATTCGAGAATCACTGTAAGTGGAGACATCAAACTGGCCATGCACGTTGGATGGAATGTGCTTACTCCACCCATAATTAGTATCATATGGCAGTATTCAAGAGGTTGGACAGCACCATAATCTCCACTTCTGAGCCCCAAGTTCTGTCACAGTCCATTTTAGTGGCAGCAATGTATTGGTGGATTCCATCAGTTCTGGACTCAGCACACGATGACCCATTGCTGTTCTCTGACACTTCTCCAATGGAGTGCAAATGCTGTAAAAGGGAAGAGACTTGACTTTTCCACAGGCTTGTGCCAATGGTTCTCATGTGTCGTACAATAGATTGTCTAACTTGTACGTGCTGGTCTTCAGAGCCAGTGATGATAAATGAGAAAGCTCTAAACATGCAATTTCCATCACCACTAATGCTTTTGAATCCAGTGGGGCTAGTCAATGGAGTGCTCAGGCTGCCTGGCTCTATTCCATTCGGTCCTTGATACTCCAATCCCAATTCCTGACAGGTTCTCTGCTGCCACTCCACATCACCAGGATGGTATTTAAAGCAGTCATTGTTTTGTTCGACTCTGGTAATTTCTAATTGGCTTGATACTTCCTTGGCTTGATCCTTGCCAAGTGTAGGCACATTGGGTGACTGCTTTTCTGTCAGTACAGGATTTGGTAAATCACAACTCATTGCATTTTCATCAGCCTGGGCCACACATTTTGGCAAGTTTGGAATAGCAGATACAAGTTGCTGTGAAGGCAGAGACGCAAAATTGACTGTGTGGGTGATTTGACTGTGAACCTCACACGTTGAAATTTTATGCTGGATAGCAACATCTGCCTCATCAGCTAGAATGTCGGCATCAATGGCTGATGTAGTTACAGGCAATTCAGTGGGCTGAATAATTTCACATGGCATTATTTTATTGTGCAAGGATTCTAATCTTTTCTCTTCACGCAGTCGTTCACTGTGACGACGGCCACTGGCTAGATTGGCTACTCGCTGAAATGGAAATGGGGGGACAAAGAGCAAGTCTTTCAACTCTCGAACACGCGAGCATGCAACAAACGTTAAGCCAGCTGAGAATTCTTTTTTTCCGACATCAACAACAACTTTACTTAGGGTCATACCTTGGCACTTGTGAATGGTTACTGCCCACGCTAGTTTTAGTGGTAGCTGAAGTCTGGAGCATGGCTTATCAGAATGTACTGTTACTGCTACAGGAAGACTTGGTGGAGATTCACCAGCACCATCATAGCAGACAGCTACAACTGTGCCGATTGCTCCGTTGACAAGAACAGCTTGCACACACAGGTTGGCAGTCAGCATCACTCTTGCTCCCTCTGCTAGGCACACTACTGGGTCTAGTCCGCCAGCATCATCAGAGGAAACATTGCTAGCTCCAGGTCCAGAATGAACTGCCTTGATCACTGCCACAGGTTGACCAATTGAACGCAATTTGGCAACATTGTACTCTGCCACTGCAGCTGTGGAGGGGAACAGATGAATAGCATTATTAAACACTGTTGGGTCATCAATTTCAGTTAAAGTTTGCTTCATTAGCTGCTTCCAGTCTGCAACTGACAATTCCCCATTTCGCAACCGCAACAGAATACCACGAAATAATTTTTGAGCCTCGTTTTCACTAGCTTGCCTCATCACTTGATCAAGAGTTATGGCATAATTGAATTGGTGATAATTAACACTGCCAAGGTCTGACAACTCTGACCTTGATAATGTTGTGTACAAGGGCAAATCCATAACAGGTGGAAGTTGTCCCCAATCTCCAATGAGTAGGCACGAGCACCCACCAAATAATTCATTGGACCTGCATGTTAAATGAAGAGTCAAAAGTCACACACTGACATTCACAATTTAATGACTACTGCTTACCGATGGGGGAAAGCTTGACGCAATCTGCGATCCATCTGACCAAACAGTTTCCTGCCCACCATCGACATCTCATCTAGAATAATATAAGAGACTCTATCCAGTGATTCTTGGAGACTGTGAAGACTTTGCCCTTCGAGGTCTCTAAAGTCACCTCGGACTGGGATCTTCAACAAGGAGTGCAGTGTGTGGCCATGAACATTGTAAGCTGCAGCTCCAGTAGGAGCCATAATACAAAGTTTCTCTCCCAACAGCTCATGCAAGCATATGATTTTCCTGTCCCCGCTGTTCCAGATACTATCACTTTCAGAGGCTGTTGCTGATTCTGACAGCTAAAGTGCTTATTTACAAGATCAAATGATTCTAGTTGCTTTCCTTGCAGCTTGCTGGAGTCCACCTTTATGCTAGTCGCTGACCACATATCTGCACATTGACGCAGTTGTGCCACAAAAGAGGGCATTTCACCCACATTGTCATATTGCTTTGCTGCAGCTGTCCAATCAACTTTGTCACATGAGGCTACAGCAGAGGCTCCCATGCTATGCTGGTGACCACACAGCAACATCCAGTCTTGAAGGGTGGCAACTGGATGGGAATCATCTTCGTCAGATTCATCCTAAAATCACAAAGTAATATAAATCACGTGAGCAAAATTAATACTATCATCCCTTACCTCATTGTGGGAACATCTTTTCTCCTGTGCAGTCTCCACATCTGCAGCTCGCAATTCCATATTTGTTAGCTAAATATGCATAATAACTCTGGCCTTTCTTTTTATAGCTAAGAGCTTGTTGTCAACAGTGACTGGTAAATTCAAATAGTCAGAAGGACTCAAATTTGGTACTACAAAAGTTACCACTGCTCAAGAAAGTGAGGTAAGAAAGTAATTTGTATTTGTGTGCTAAAATTGATTGTCTTTTGTTTTTGTTGGTGAGAGCTTGTTGTCAAGAATTCAAGGTAATTCAGATGGTCAAAGTAAGTTCAATTTGATACTACAGAAGTTATCAATACTCAAGAATGAGGTAAGTAGTAATTCCATATTATGTTGGCTAAAATTACAAATAATAACACAGGTTTATTTTTTATCATAGCTGAAAGCTTGTTCAAGAGTTACTGGTGATTGAGATTATCAGAATGGCAGATGTTTGATACTACAAAAGTTACCATTAATCAGGTAAGAGAGTGATTTTGTACTTGTTTGCTGAAATAAAA